>Ga0187805_10000034_pt1 | contig 42701 bp, 28 predicted proteins | sample NC_wetland_sal_i_6_FD_132965 | JGI IMG/M metagenome (GOLD analysis project Ga0187805, IMG submission 132965) | Wetland sediment microbial communities from Neuse River Estuary, North Carolina, USA - Control_5 | ecosystem: Environmental > Aquatic > Freshwater > Wetlands > Sediment | place: USA...
ATCGATTCCATCTGATCTTTGAGGCGCAGTTTGAGCTTCTTCAGCCGGACTTCTTCCAGCTTCTCGTCTTCGCTGAGGTAGCGTTTTTGGGTGAGTGTCTCGAGACGTTCCGCGTACTGCGTGTGCTCCTGAGCCAGTCTGCGGAATTGCTCATGACTGGTCAGGAGTTCGTCTTTCGGAGTCAGCATCCAGCAGCCTCCAAACCTGATATGGCCTAAAATTAACACAGGCTTAACAATGCGGGCAATGCCAAAAAGTGGTGCAGTCTCACTATGAGAACGGTTTAGCGGACAATGAGGTGGTACAAGATCGCGTCTTCGGAGGGATTGGAGTAGTAGGACTTGCGGCGAGCGTCGAGTTTGAAGCCGACATTTTCATAGAAGGCGCGCGCCGCGTGGTTAGACTCGCGCACCTCAAGAAACACGGATTCGATGTCTGTTTCGCGGGCAGCCAGCAGCAAAGAGCCCAGTAATTGTCTGCCGATCCCTCTCCTGCGAGCGGCAGGGGAAACGACAATGTTCTCCAACTCGCATTCGGCGGTTAGGAGACGTGCGATCAGGAATCCGAGCAAGCCTTTCTGAGGCGCGGAGGGAGTGGAAACTTCGGGCGCCGCTTCCGCCACGATTGACAGCCGATGCACCTTCCCCGCCGGCGAGAGCAACTCTCTGTATTGCTGTTCCGTCCAATGAGCCGCGGCCCCTGATGCGCGTGCCAACGCCATCATCGAAGGAATATCGTCAGCGGTAGCCTTGCGGATCTTCACGACGAACTCGGTTTTGCAAAGATCTCCGCGTCGGTACGGCGGATGTAGTTTGCTTCCAACTCTTCGGGAGAGACGGTTTCGCCAGCCTGCAACTTTTTCCATCCCAAAAGCGCAATCATTCCAGCCGTGATGCCATCGATCATCTCTACCAGGATTCCCGCAAGGCGAGCCGCCTCGGCCAGGCTCGCAACCGTAGTCGCTACAACCGACCCATTCGCCGAAGACAGGAACTCGTCCTTGGTGAGCACCCGTTCCCGGCAAACCTGCGCGGATTGTGCGGCCACTTTGTATTCGCCGGCATAAACTTCGCCGCGGCCGGCAGCGAGCGCAGCCACCACTTTCCCTTCGCGAAGGCTCGCCAGCGCAATGACTTCGAGAAGCGAGACCGGCACGATGGGCTTGCGTAGAATCTCCGCCAGGGCCTTGATCGCCGCCAGTCCGACGCGCAGACCGGTAAACGATCCCGGACCAGAGACCACGATGAAGGCATCCAAGTCGGTCTTGCGGAATCCGTGCTTTGCCATGAGCGCTGCGATCTGCGGCACGAGTTGGGCGGAGAAAGTTCCGCCCGCGAGCGGAACCTCTTCGATAACCTGCACTCCGTTTGCTTCGGATCTCTCACCAGCGCGCACCAGCGCGACGCTGCCGTGCTTGCCCGAGGTGTCGGTAACGAGTAGAAGCATTCTTTTGGATGATCCGTGTGAATCCGTGAAAATCCGTGGCCGGGGCCTATCCCTGCACCAACTCCAGCAGTACCCCGCCCGTGCTCGCGGGGTGCACGAAGACATACTGGTGGCCGCCCGCGCCGGTCTTGATCTCTTCAGAGACCAGGCGCACGCCGTCTTTTTTCAGTCGCTCAACCGCAGCAGGTAAGTCCGGAACCTTCAGGCAGACGTGATGCAGACCTTCGCCGCGCTTGGCGAGAAACTTGGCGATCGTCGAACTCTCCGAGGTCGGCTCCAGCAGCTCCAACCGGCTTTCTCCGACGGGAACCATGACGAGCCGCACCTGCTCGTGCTCGACCGTCTCTTCCGGAGAGACGGTCAGCCCAAGCTTCTCGTAAATTCCTTTCGCTGCCGCCAGCGATTTCACTGCGATGCCGAGATGATCGATCTGAAACATATTGGGTGATGCTTCTTTAGCGGACTTCGTCCGCCCCCGGACGAATGCGTCCGGGGCTACACGTTTGTGCACTGCTATCGGTTCTTTACTTTCGCTGCTAGTTCTTCCACCAGCGTGTACGGATCGCGCTTGTGCTCGGCTACTTCCGCCGCCAGCCGCGTCAGATTCCCGTCCCCGAGTTGCGCGCGCGCCTTTTCGAGCATGGTATCGCGCAGCATCTCGATCAGCCGCTCCTGCCAGTTTTCCACGTTCTTCTTCAGGGCGCGATTTTCTTTCTGTAGATAGCTTTCGTACTCCGCCACGGCCGCCACCAACTCCTGGACTCCCGATCCTTCGCTGGCGACGGTCTTCACAATGGGAGGCGTCCAGCCATCGTTCCGCGTGGCCAGCGATTGCAGGGCGCGAATCTCGCGCTCCACGCGCTCGGCACCTTCGCGATCGCTTTTGTTGATCACGAAAATGTCGGCGATCTCCATGATACCGGCCTTGATGGTCTGCACGTCGTCGCCCATGCCCGGGACGAGAATCACGACCGTAATGTCGGCCAGCCGCACAATATCAATTTCATCCTGTCCGACGCCGACGGTTTCAATCAGGATGACATCGCGTCCGGAAGCATCGAGAACGCTGGTGACGTCGGCCGTGGTGCGGGCCAGGCCGCCCAGCGATCCGCGCGTGGCCATGCTGCGAATGTAGATTCCGGGATCGGCAAAGTGGTCCTGCATGCGAATGCGGTCGCCCAGGATCGCGCCTCCGGTGTAAGGGCTGGTCGGATCCACAGCAACGATTCCCACGCTCCGATCCTGCTTGCGATACAGCTTGGCAAGTTGATCGACGAGCGTGCTCTTCCCTGCTCCCGGCGCGCCTGTCAGCCCGATCACGCGCGCGCGGCCGGTATGGGGAAATAAGGCCTTCAGCAGTTCCGACCATCCGGGCGCACGGTTCTCAACCGTCGAGATAGCACGCGCCAATGCCCGAGGATCGCCGGAGCGCAGTGATTGAACCCATTCCTGTTGAACGCTGACCAAGATGCCAGTGTAAAGCAGTCCCCAAAATGAACGAAACAGATTAGTAGCGCTGCGCACCACAGGCCGGGCACGACCATCGCGGACCAGCAAGAAGAGGGGTTGTACAAAACGGACAAACTGTGTCGTCGGCAGGCAGGACCGATTTAATCCCCTGCCCCAAGGATACTTCTTTCGGAGTGTGCTGGAGATGCCGCAGTAACAGCAAGCTAGCGGCCGGCCCGCCAAGTCGAAAAAGCCAAGTGATCCAAGCGTCCGCTGCCTCCATAGGTGCGACCCAAGATGCGACTGAAAGCAGAATTAGGATCGCCAGACCGATCCACTTGGATGACCTTCTTGTTCCCGGGTGTGTGTGGGGCTCGGCCCTGCACTGGACACATTGCCAATGTTTCCAAAATCCAACCGGGAGAATGGGAACCCAGAAAATGTGCCCTACGTCGAAAGTCCGAATCGCGATCGAGCGGCCTGCAGAACGGCACGTAAGACAGTAATCGTTGCGGAATGCAACCCGTTTCGGCCAGAAGTGGTAGGCACCGTGGATCAGGATCATACTGTCCATGCTGCATCTCATATGCAGCCGTTGACAGCCTAATCCTTTAGCAACTGCCGCGCAATTACCAAGCGCTGAATCTCGCTGGTTCCCTCGCCGATTGTGCACAGCTTTACATCGCGGTAAAACTTCTCGGCCGGATAGTCCTTGATGAACCCGTATCCGCCATGAATCTGCACGCCCTCGTTGGCGCATCGCACGGCGACCTCGCTGGCATAAAGCTTTGCCATGGACGATTCCTGGGTCGTCTTCATGCCCGCATCTTTCATGGACGCGGCGCGCATGGTGAGCAGCATGGCCGCATCGATCTCGGTGGCCATGTCAGCCAGTTTCCACTGGATTGCCTGGAAATCGCTGATGGCCTTGCCGAACTGGCGACGCTGTTTGGAATATTTCAGAGCCGATTCATAGGCGCCCTCGGCCATGCCGAGCGATAGAGCCGCAATCGAGATGCGGCCGCCGTCGAGCACGCGCATGGCGTCGGGAAATCCCTGGCCCTCCGCGCCTAGCAAATTCTCGGCAGGAATCACGCAATCTTCAAAGATGAGCTCAGCCGTATCGCTGGCCCGCAGTCCCAGCTTGTTTTCTTTTTTTCCGGCCCGGAATCCCTTGGTATCTTTTTCCACGACAAACGCGGAAATCCCGTGCGTGTGGGCCGTGCGATCGGTCACCGCGAGAACCACGACCACGTCGGCGTAATGTCCGTTCGTGCAAAAAGTCTTGGTGCCGTTCAGCACCCAGTTGTTTCCCCTGCGCATGGCGGTCATGCGGGCACTGCCTGCGTCCGATCCTGAGGACGGTTCGGTCAGGCCCCATGCGCCGATAAATTCGCCAGTCGCCAGCTTGCTGACGTATTTCTTTTTTTGTGCCTCGTTGCCCGCAAGAAAGATGTGATTCGAGCAAAGCGACGTATGCGCCGCAACGATGATGCCTACCGATCCATCGACGCGCGAGAGCTCCTCAATCGCGGTGACATACTCGACGTAGCCCATGCCCGCGCCGCCGTATTCCGGTGGGAAGACCACGCCCAGCAATCCCATCTTGCCCAGTTCTTTGATGGTCGCGAGCGGAAATTCGCCGGCCTCGTCCCACTCCATGACGTGCGGCTTGATCTCGCGCTCGGCAAACTCGCGCACACTCTTCTTCAGTTGCAACTGTTCTTCATTCAGCAGGAAATCCACAGTTCCTCCAGCACGCGCGGCACTGCTATCAGGCAGCTCCGGTCAAACTCAATGGGCTTCAACGGCCCCGAATTTCGATTAGAACATAGCGCTGGAAGAGGACGAAGTTACCGCCGGCAAAGAAAGGAGAAGGATGGAAGCAACCGCATGAACACTGGCGATTCTGCGTTTTTCCTGCTGCCACCCAACCGACCGGATGGTTTGCCCGGTTGGCCCGCAACGCTGTTCCACAACCAGCGATCGAGATCCACTGCAAATTATACGCTGGCGTTCAGGCTTGGGACGCGACTCCGGCTGGCGCGAGGAACGCCTGGAAAACTTCGTTCGAAAACAATCGCCCGCGGCTCGTCAGGCGAATGCAAGGGCCGGATTGCTGTAACAATCCATCGCGAACAAGATCTGCAATCGCTGAACGTAGGCTGTCAAGAGCCGGCTGACCGAAGGCTCCAGCGATCTCCCGCAGATCGACTCCCCGGTTTAAACGTAACCCGAGAAAGAAACGTTCTTCGAGTGCACTCGCTCGGGAGACCGCTGTTCTGATCAAGGGCGAGCCCGCCGCATATTTCTCTAACGCATCGGCCGTGGCCAGGCGCACAGCGTCGAATGCAGGATCAGCAGCGGCCAGCATCGAATGCGCATCCACGCCGAATCCGAGATAGGGCTGCCGCGTCCAATACTTCAGATTGTGCCGCGATTCGAAGCCAGGGCGCGCAAAATTGGAGATTTCGTACTGCGCGATTCCTGCCGCTTCGAGCGTCTCGCATGCAGCGGTATACAAATCTGCGACCGCGTCCTCGTCGGGCACGAAATGGGCGTGATAGCGCGTCCCGCCGGCGATCAACTCGCGTCCCAGCCGCGAATCTTCGTCCACTTCCAGCATGTAAACGCTCACGTGCGGCGCGCTGGTCGCAATCGTCTCGGCCAGCGACACAGTCCAACTCTCGGCCGTCTGATGTGGCAATCCCGCAATCAGGTCGATGTTGATGTTTGCAATCCCACCCGCCCGCAGGCGCGATACGTCGTTGAGAACTGTCTCGCGCTTGTGCAACCGCCCAACCGCTGCCGCCTCAGTGTCCACAAACGACTGCACTCCGAGGCTTACGCGATTCACTCCGCAGGCGAGCAATGTTTCCAGAATATCGGGTGCCAGTGTTCCCGGAGCGCACTCCACCGTAATTTCCGCATCGGCGCGCACCGAAAAATGTGCGCGCACGGCGTCGAACACTCTGCGCAGTTGCGCTGCTTCCAAAACGGTAGGCGTTCCGCCGCCAAGGTAAATCGAATCCACTTCTGGCTCGATGCGACCGCCCAGCTCGGCGGCGGTCTTCCGCGCATTCTCAATATCGCTGCAAAGTCGATCCACATAGCGCGCGAATACGGCGCGCGAAAACACGTCGGACGCGAAGTTGCAGTAGCTGCACTTCGTCTTGCAGAACGGCACCGAGATGTAGATCCCCAGATTCACTTGTCTATTATCCCATCGCAAACGTTTTCCATCCTTCCGCATGTTCCCGCCATCTATTTGAGGTACCCTGTTGGAGGCGCTGGCAGCATCCGTCCGCCCACTCGTCCCAGCCGGTACCTGAGAATCGATGGCCCAGGAAGAAGAAGTATTAGGCAAAGCGTATGACAGCCGACTGATGCGGCGGTTGCTCACCTACCTGCGCCCTTACCGCTGGCAGGTGACGATTGCCATTGTCTCGATCGTTTTGAAATCTTTTGCGGACGTGCTGGGCCCGTACCTGGTGAAGGTCGCTGTCGACCGTTATCTCGCGCCGACTCCTGGAGCCGCCTCAGGCCTGTGGAGTTGGCTCAGCCCGTCTCCGCTGCACGGCATCGCGCAGATCTCCGGAATTTATTTTGGCCTGCTGATCTTCGCATTTGTTCTGGAATTCCTGCAGACCTACTTCATGCAGTGGACCGGCCAGAAAATAATGTTCGACCTGCGCAGCCAGATTTTCCGCCACCTGCAGCGCATGCACGTTGCTTTCTACGATAAGAATCCGGTCGGCCGCCTGGTCACGCGGGTGACCACCGACGTCGATGCGCTGAACGAAATGTTCACTTCTGGCGTGGTCTCGATCTTTGAAGACCTGTTCGTGCTAACCGGAATTCTCGTCATCATGCTGTGCATGAACTGGAAGCTGGCGCTGATCACATTTGCCGTGCTGCCGTTCATCGTGGTCGCGACGAAAATTTTCCGCGATAAGGTGCGCGATTCCTACCGGCGGATTCGCACGGCCATCGCCCGCATCAACTCTTACCTGCAAGAGCATGTCAGCGGGATGGTGGTGCTGCAGCTTTTCAACCGCGAACGGCGGGCGTACAAGCGATTTTCCGAGATCAACCGCAGCCACATGGACGCATACAAGGACGCGATCCTGGCCTATGCGCTCTACTATCCCGTAGTTGATTTCTTTTCGGCGGTTGCTATCGCGTGCGTGATCTGGTGGGGCGGGCAGGATGTGATTCGAAAGATCTCGGTGACGACCGTTGAATTGACGCGCCAACCGCACCTCGGACTGCACCTGGTTTCGATTACGGCATCGCTGGGGGTGCTGATTGCATTCACGCAATACGCCATGCGCTTCTTCCGCCCGATTATGGACTTCAGCGAGAAGTACAACATCCTGCAATCGGCGATGGCGGCCAGCGAGCGCATCTTCAAACTGCTGGACACTCCTGTCGACGTTGTCACGCCCAACGTGACGAAGAAGCCGCAAGGCCCGGGACGCATCGAGTTTGACCATGTGTGGTTCGCATATCGGGATACTCAAGACGAATCCAAAACAGTTGAGCCCGGCAAGAACTATGTGGGGACGGCCGCCAACGGCCGTCCGGCGGAGCAAAGCTCCGCTACTTCCTCGGGCAATGGCCACACCGGATCCTCTCAACCCGACTGGGTTCTCCGCGACGTCAGCTTCGCCATCGAGCCCGGAGAGACCGCAGCCGTCGTAGGGCATACGGGCGCCGGCAAAACGACCATGATCTCGCTGTTGCTACGTTTCTACGACGTCCAGAGAGGCGCGGTCCGCATCGACGGCGTCGATGTCAAAGAGATGGACTTAGGCGATTTGCGCAGCCGCTTCGGCGTCGTGTTGCAGGATCCGTTTCTCTTTACTGGCACGATTGGTGGCAACATCCGCCTGGGCACCGAGCGCATTCAGGATGCGCACGTGCAGCAGGCTGCCGAAGATGTAAATCTCGCCGAGTTCATTCGCGCTCTGCCGAAGGGCTTCGACGAGGAGGTCCGCGAGCGCGGATCGACCCTCTCGACCGGGCAGAAGCAACTCATTTCATTCGCGCGCGCGCTGGCGCACGAGCCAAAAATCCTGATTCTCGATGAAGCCACTTCCAGCGTGGATACCGAGACTGAATTCAAAGTGCGCGACGCTCTCGCGCGCATGGTCGAGGGGCGCACCTCGCTGATCATCGCCCACCGGCTTTCGACGATCCAGCGCGCAGACAAGATCATCGTCATGCACAAAGGCCAACTCCGGGAGATCGGCACACACCAGGAACTGCTCGCCAACCGCGGCATCTATTACAAGCTCTACCAGCTGCAGTACAAAGATCAGGAGATCGGGGATGTGGCGCGGGCGCTCTCGCCCGCGCGTACCGGGGAGTCCACGGTCAGCGCGGATGATTGAACCTCGTCGCCTTTGATTTCTCAGCTGACCTGGCTACGGAAAAAGCAGGCTGCATCGTTGCTCTATGAACGCGGGCGTGGGCGTCCCGTGCCACAGGGAATGTCCCTTACAATGTCTGCGTGCTCATTTTGATCTCGGCGGGCGAGGCCTCCGGTGAAATGTACGGTGCGCAGCTGATCGAGGCTTTGCGTCGCGCTGTCCCCGCACAAAACCAGCTTGCTTTCTTCGGGGTCGGCGGAGATCGCATGCGCGGCGCCGGCTGCGACACGGTGGTCGACGCCAAAGACCTCGCTGTTGTCGGCATCACCGAGATCCTCAGCCATCTTCCAAAAATCCTCAGACTTTATCGGCACTTAATTGAAGAAGCCGATCGCCGCAAACCTGATCTTGCCATCGTCATCGATTCTCCGGCGTTCAACTGGCGAGTGGCCCGCCAGATGAAGAAACGCGGCATCCCGACGGTGTATTACGTCGCACCCCAGTTTTGGGCTTGGCGGCAGGGACGCGTGCGCCTGATCCGCGACTACATCGATAAAGCGCTAGTCATTTTTCCATTCGAAGAAAAGTTTTACCGCGACCGCGGAGTCGACGCGACGTTCGTGGGCCATCCCCTGGCTGAACTGCCGGCTCCGACCATCACACGCGCCGACTACGCGCAGGAATTCCATGTCGATCCCGCGAAGCCATGGATCACGCTGATGCCCGGCAGCCGCGTGAAAGAAGTGCGCATGAACCTGCCCACTATTCTGGAATCCGCGGCGCTTCTCGGCTCAGCTTACGAATACGTGCTTCCTGTCGCGCCCACGCTCGACCGCAGTTTTCTCTCACGCTTGATCGGAGGGCACCTGATCGGCGAACAGAAGATGACGCTGGTTCCGGACGCCTTACCCGCCCTTTATCATTCGCGTGCGGGAATCGTCGCCAGCGGCACGGCTACGGTGGAAGCGGCGATGATGAACACTCCGTTCGTCATGGTTTACTGCGTCTCGGCCCTGACTTATCTGATGGGCAAGCCGCGCGTGAAGGTGCCACGATTCGCAATGGTCAATCTGATCGCCGAAGAGGAAATCGTTCCAGAACTCGTACAACAAAACTTCACAGCGGAAAACGTAGTTGCGCGGTTGCAAGAAATCCTGCCCGACGGCTCTGCCCGGGACCGCATGCTGGCAGGCCTCGCCCGCGTAAAGACCGTCCTGCGTGGCCCACAAGCAGGAAACGCGGCCGAGCATCCGGCCGAGCGTGCCGCTGAAATCATTCTCGCATTGGGCAACCGAAGCGCATCTAAAAGACAGTAGTAGTACTAAAGTGTTCTGCGAAACTGCACAAGGTGCGGTAATTTTAGCGAAGGCCTAAGCCCAGTTCTGCATATTTCACGACGCGGATTCGCTAACCGGCACGAAATAGAACGGCGGTCACGAAACTGGCAAGGAGTACTTCTGGTAGGAAGTGCGCATACACGGAACTGTCGACGGCAACCTGGCGAAGGCAGGTCAGCTCCATTTGGCGATCGCCCGTTGACGGCTGGCTCAGCGGCATGGCGCGTGGCGCTGTCAGTCTTCGTGCTGGCAATCGTAGCGGCTCCCGGGCAATCCCAACAAACTCCTCCTTCCGCGCCGGCTGAGACGGGCGTGATGACACCCCAAACAGCAACTCCTCAAGATTTGGCGACGACTCCCAAACCAGGGACGATCCGCGGCACGGTCGTCGACAAAGACGGAGCCGTCATCACGAATACCAAGATCGTTTTGGAGGAAGAAGGATCTCCTCCCATGGAATCGGCATCGGACAACGATGGGAATTTTAACTTTGCCGGCGTTCCGCCCGGGCCCTTTAAGCTTTCGTTCACGTCGCCCGGGTTCGCGACACTGACGACCTCTGACGTACTACTCCCCGGAGAAGACTATGTGACTCCTCAGGTCGAACTCGTGGTCGCCACCACGGTTGAGGTTGAGGTCCACGAGACGCAGCAAGAAGTTGCCGAAGAGCAGGTTCATGTGGAGGAGAAACAGCGCTTGTTTGGCGTCATTCCGAACTTCTATGTTACCTACGTTCCCAACGCGGCTCCGCTTGACGCCAAGCAGAAATTTCAGCTGGGATGGAAATCTGTAATCGACCCAGTCTCATTCGGAATTGCCGGCGTCACCGCCGGACTTGAGCAGGCCGACAACGCCTTCAGCGGCTATGGACAGGGCGCGCAAGGGTATGCCAAGCGCTTTGGCGCAACTTACACCGACTTTGTTTCCGGAACGTTCATTGGCAACGCGATCCTGCCGAGTCTCTTGAAACAGGATCCGCGATATTTTTATAGAGGGACGGGCAGCCGCAAATCGCGGTTCCTTTACGCGATGGTCAATGCGGTCATTTGCAAAGGCGACAACGGACGCTGGCAGGCAAATTACTCCAATATGCTGGGCACCTTGGCCGCGGGCGGCATTTCCAATCTTTACTACCCTGCTTCCAGCCGCGGGGTTGGGCTCACCTTTGAGAATGCGCTGATCGGCATCGGAGGATCGGCGTTCAGCGGAGTGTTTCAGGAATTTTTCTCACGTAAGCTCACGCCGCATGCTCCCGACCCACCCGCGACACGCAATTAGGCCCATGGCCGGTCCGTCCTGAATGGCGGAAATCAAGCCGTCGAGCAACCCGGAGTCGCCAAGGCTTGTGCTGTCTACATCTTTTGCGTCAGAATCTTCATCATAGGAAATGAGTTATCATTTCCTGGAGACCCTCCCGAATGTGGATCGACCTGCGGCGCGGCTTGGGCATCCTAAAGAGCATTCTGGCTTTATTCCTTTTACTTTTTTCGGTCCTGCCTCTGTGGGGTGCGGAAAAAGCGCGCCTGCGCGTCGACGACTACCAGATCCAGGCCACGCTCCAACCGCATCTCCACCAGATCACGGCCAAGGCCAAAGTGAAATTCACCGCCCTCCAAAATCTGAGCGTCGCCGTCTTTGAATTGAATAACGATCTGCGGGTCACCAAGGTCACCGACGAAAAGAATCAGCCGCTCTCGGCCGAGCGCATTACCCAGGACTCCACGGTGCGGGTTCAGTTGCCGTCCGGACTGGCGAAAGACGCCTCCACAACCCTGACCTTCGAGTATGAAGGAACGCTGGAAAACGCCGATAACAGCCCGGTGCCCGGCCTCAGCCTGGCCTATATCGGGGACGACACCAGCTATCTCCTTTATGCTGGCCGCTGGTTCCCGGTAAACGGCTTTGGCCTGAACCGCTTCACGTCGACCATCAGCGTCAACGTGCCAGCTCACATGCTGGTCATCGGCAGCGGCAAAGCGAGCGTCTCGGACGTTGCTCCTCCCAAGAAATCGGCTGAGAGCGTTTTGCCCACCAAGACGTTTACCTTCGTCTCCGACAAATCCAGTTTTCCGGGCACGATCGTTGCCGGAGTCTTTCAGGAGTACAAGAGCGACGAAGCCGGCATGGACCTGCACGTCTTCTTCAAGCCGAATCATCAAAGCGTGGCCCCAGCTTATACGACGACCGCGGTGCAGGAGTTCACGTACTTCATCACCCTCTACGGGCTGCCGCCTTCGCAGACGCTGAACCTGGTCGAACTGCCCGGCGATACGCTTCCCTACGTGTGGGCTCCGGAAATCGCGGGACTGGCGAGTCCTTCGATCACCGACAAAACCAACTATCGCCTGCTGGCCAACGCCATCGCGCACCAGTGGTGGGGCGTGTCAGTGAGCCCCGCGACCAAGGACGACTGGTGGCTCAGCGACGGCTTCTCGCGCTATTCCGAAGCCCTGTACGTGGAAAACGCCGCTGGCGCCGCCGGCTTGGAAGAAGCGGTCAAGGATATGTCGGTTGGCGCGCTCGCCTACGACACCGTGCCGCTTTCCAGTGCCAACACGCTGGACACTTTCTCCACCGAATTCCAGTCGCTCACGACCGACAAGGGCGCCATGATCCTCCACATGCTGCGCTGGGTTCTGGGAGAAGACAAGTACAACAAAACCATGCGCGAATTTGCTGCAGAATATGCCGGAAAATCCGCCACCACGGACGATTTTCGCGAAGTCGCCGAAAAAAATTACGGCAGTCAGCTCACCTGGTTCTTTTCTCAGTGGCTCGACTCGACGGGCGCACCGGAATTCAAACTGAAGTACACGACGTATCGACTGGGAGGCGCCGCCGCCGTGCAATCGCCGAAGGACGAAAAGATTCCCGGTTTTCGTGTAACCGGCGAGATTTCGCAGGACCTCGATCTGTTCCGCATGCCGGTAGACCTTAGAATCGATACCGACGGAAAAACCGAGAACGAACGGATCGAAGTCGTGGGTACGAACTCGCCTTTTTCGGTCGAAACCTTCGGGCGGCCGCGGCGCATCTCGATCGATCCCGACCACCACGTCCTGACGAACTCCAGCGACGTGAAGTTGCGCTCGGCCATCCTTCGCGGACAAGCCATCCAGCAGCAGGGAGACCTTTCAGCTGCACTGGCCGAATACAACAAGGCCCTCGATCTAAACAAAAACAGTTCGCTCGCCCATTACCGCATCGCCGAAGTGTTCTTTCTGCAGCGAAACTATCAATCTTCGGCGAACGCCTACCGCTCGTCCATAAATGGCGATGGCGATCCCCGCTGGACCGAGGTTTGGAGCCGCATTCAACTGGGCAAAATCTTCGACATTACCGGCCAGCGCGAACGCGCCGTAAACGAATATCGTCAGGCTCTCCAGACTAACGACAACACCTTCGGTGCCCTCGAGGAAGCGCGCAAATACATGCAAAAACCTTACGAACGGCCGAAGCAGAAGTCTCAGTAATAACTAACGTTGTCGTCGTGAAAGCCACGCACCAGGCTTTGAAGCTGAAGGGGTGGGCGCGGGGGAAGAAACCCACTGCTCGGCCGCCTCGAGCGACTGAAATATTTCGAAGCTTCTTTCTGTGCGCAGAATCTTGTGCACGCGGGCGGCATGGGCCTGGACAGCGTTTCCCACCACGAACGCTCGCTTGGACTGGTCTGAGAAGGGATCAACCTCGTCAGCCAACCGGAGAAATTCGGCCGCGTTGAGATCAAGTTTCTCGACATCTCTGAGGTCGGTGATTTCGGAAAAGAGAGGCTGGAACGCCGGATTTTTCCGTAATCGCGCTGCATATCGCTCAATGTCTCTAACTGTCACCGTTTTTCCGAAACGGACTACGACCAGCTTTTGCTTTGAATCAACATTAAACGTCGCAAACGAGCAAGGTTCGTCCCCGGGCAAAGTTTGATTGTGTGCCAATGCCGGACCTCCGTCGCACTGAGTACTTCCACGGGTGACATCGACCGTAGGACCGCGAAACTTGAGTCTGTTCTTGTTTATCGATCGGTAGCCGTCTTTTCCTCTGACCGGCTAACTGTTTGGCCCGACTGGGATCTAAGGAACCACAAGCCAACAGGGAACTTTGGTGAACCCGGCGGCGTATCTCTGATCAGATGGTTGGGCGGGATTGAGACCCCTCGCCTGAACGTTACCCGGGGCCCCCACGCTCCTCCCGGAGGCGTGGGGGCATGATTTTAAGGTAATTGAAGGGCTGCGGGCTACGAGCGGCATGGCCGCGGTTTCGGTGATCCGGTTTGAAGGTCTCGCGGCTTTCGTTACAATCCCGATGTGTCTGAAACAACTCGTCTCGACCGCGTGCTGGCGCAACTCCGCTTGTACGAGCACCCGCTGCTGAACTTTTCCGCGCGCACCAAGGGCGACGGCGTAGAAGTGATCATCCGATTCAAGGACGCGAGCGTTCCGGTACACACTTACTATTTCGACCTGCATCCCCGCGATCTTGACGATCCCCAGTTCGAATGGAGCTTCCAGCGGCAACTCTACGCTGCGCTCCACGACTACTTCGTTGAAATGTTTATCCGCACGCCGCAAGATCGCGCCGACCGGCAAAGAAAGGGCATTTGAACGAACTGCGCCGCACCATCGAGCAGGAAATCCGCGAGCGCGGGCCGATTCCCTTTTCACGCTACATGGAGCTGTGCCTCTATCACCCCGAACTCGGCTACTACTCGCGGCATGCGGGACAGTTCGGCAAGGCTGGTGATTTCTATACCTCCAGCGATGTGCATGCTGTCTTCGGACGTTTACTGGCGCGGCAGTTCGACGAGATGTGGCGCGTGCTGGGCGCGCCTGCAACCATCGTATTGCGAGAGCTGGGTCCGGGACGCGGGCTGTTCGCGCAGGACGTGCTGGACTGGTCGAAAAAAAAGCTTCCGGAGTTCTTCTGCGCGGTGCGTTACGAACTTGTGGAGCAATCGCCAGCACTGCGGCTGCGGATGCAAGCCGTTTTGGCCAAACATCTCGAAAATGGGAAAGCAATACTGGCTACGAAGGAAACCTCAGGGGCTGAAGCCGAAACTTCTGAAGCTCCCGATGGCACGACTGAAGTCGTGCCCTTCCCACACATCGTCTTCGCGAACGAATTCTTCGATGCGATTCCGGTTGAGGTTCTGAGCACGAAAGGCACGCTGCGGATTGGCTCACGCAATGGCCAGTTCGTTGAGAGCTGGGTTCCTTCTTCGTCTCAGGAACTGGAATTTCTGGATCGCTATTCCATTCATCCGGAGGAAGGAGAGCGGGTTGAGGTCTCGCTGCAGGCGCAAGAGATCATGTCGAGCGCGGCACAGTTTGATCGCGGATTCGTGATCGTTGTGGATTACGGCTACACGCGTGAAGAGCAGCTCGCGGGTCGGCATCGCGGGACGCTGAAGGCGATCCGGCAACACTCGGTGAGTGCGAATCCGTACGAAGCTCCGGGAGAGCAGGACATTACAGCTGACGTAAACTTTACAGCGCTAGCGGCTGTCGCGGAGAGGCAAGGCATGCATGCGCAGAAGCTCGTCACGCAATCACAATTCCTGATGGGGATTGGCGAAGCGAATCAGTTTGCGGACGCGTTCGAAGACTGTCGTCTGCCGCAAGAGCGAGCCAAGGTCGCTCTGCAGTTGAAGCATCTGGTCACACCTGCAGGAATGGGCGAAAGCTTTAACGTGTTGGTGGCGAGCAAAGGAGTCGACCCAGAGAAAACCGGGGGCCTTGCCGGGCTGAATTTTGGCCGACGTGATCTGCAAAGCCTCACCACAGGGGCACAGAGGAACACTGAGAATTTTGGGCGTTGGCCTAAAGGTGGTTTAGGCCAGCGCCGAATTTTGCAGGGTAGTGTCCCTAATGGGTTCAGGCGGGGCTCTTGTCCTTTACTTCCGGATACTCGTAGACTCCGCGGCCGGATTTGCGGCCAAGGCGTCCGGACTTCACGTACTGGACCAGCAGCGGCGCCGGCCTATATTTCTCTCCCAAGGATTTGTGCAGATATTCGAGGATGCTGAGCCGCGTGTCGAGCCCGACCAGATCCACCAGTTCGAACGGGCCCATGGGATGATTCAGGCCAAGCCTCAGCGCCTTGTCGATATCCGCAGCCGACGCGATTCCCTCCTGCAACATGTAGAAGGCTTCGTTGCCGATCATGGCATTGATGCGGCTAGTGATGAAGCCGGGCGATTCCCTGATCACAACAACTTCTTTCCCCATACGCTTTCCGACTTCCACCGCGGTAGCCAGCGTGTCGTCATCGGTCTCGAGCGCGCGCACGATCTCAAGCAGCTTCATCTTGTGCACGGGATTGAAGAAGTGCATGCCGACACATTTTTTGGCGCGGTAGGTGACGCTGGCAATTTCCGTAACGCTCAGCGAGGAAGTGTTTGAAGCGAGAATCGTGGTGGGGCGGCAGATTTTATCGAGCAAGGTGAAGATCTCGATCTTCGATTCCATCTCCTCGGGAACGGCTTCGATGACCAGATCCGCCTCGCGCGCGGCCTCTTCGACCGAACCGGCGTACTCCAAGCGGCGAAATGCGGAATCCGCATCGGGAGCGGTCACCTTGCCCAGTTCCACAGCTTTATCGAGATTGGCGCGGATTTCGCTCTCTGCTTTGCGTAAGGCGCCGGGCAGCAGGTCTTCGAGGATGGTGCGGTAACCGCCGAGCGCGGCCGCGTGGGCGATGCCTCGTCCCATGGTGCCGGCACCGATGACCGCAATCGTCTGGACTGGCGCCACCTATTTCTCCACCTTTTCCAGATCGGCGATGGCGGCATTGACTTGGGTGGCCGCGCCGCGTAGCGATTCGGCCAAGCGCTTGCGCTCTTCCGGGCTCATGGCAGGGATATAAATGCAGATGCGGCGCAGCGTCGCCGTAATGTCTTCCACATAATTCATCGCGCGAATGAGTTCACCAGTTGCTACTACCATCAGGCTCCTCTTTTCTTTCTCGAATCCTTATTTCGCATGCGGCCAGAGATCAGGTTTCGGCTTCTGCGAACCGGAACATCTATTTTGGACGCGCGTTGGAATTTAGTAAAGGCGGCTTACCGGGACCGGCTCTTAGGCGCTTCACGCAGACGCGGGCGAGAGCGCCCGCGCCACATTTCTGTTCCGATGCTTTATTCACAACGAGTTAACTATGCGGGGATATAATCGCAATCAATTCTTTTTATGGGGCATTGGCCTCGCGCCCGAATCGAATAGCTATGGCAGACAACGTTCTGAAACGCTACATTTTTGCGAGCGACTTCGACCAGACCCTCACCTTCAACGACTCCGGCTACGTGCTGGCGGAACTGGTTGGCATCCCGACGGAAGAATTCGAACGAAAATCGAAGGGGATGGCCAAGATCAATCTGGTGCAGCAAGGAGCCGAACTCGCGTACCTGCTGCTGCACGATCCGGAGTTTCAGGCAAAAGTGCGCAAAGAGCACCTGCACGAAGTGGGCAAGCGGATCCGACTGAAGAGCGACATCAAGCTTCTCTATCATTTGCTCGAGTCGGGGATCGACGGCCATCAATTTGATTTCTATGTGCTTTCAGCCGCGCCGGTAGAGATTGTTCGGTCCGCGCTGGAGGATATTGTTCCTTCCGATCATATCTATGGAACGGAATTTCGCTACAAGCCCACGGGCGAGATTGATACGATCGTGCGCGCCACGGCCGGATACGGAAAGGTTGCGGTTCTCGATCATCTCCTGCTGCAGCAGGTCGCCGGGCCGGACCACGTCGTTTACACCGGCGACGGCAGCTCCGACATTCACGTCATGCTGCACATCAACTCGCGCGATGGGCTCACCATCGCGGTTTCGGAATCACGCAACGTTTCTCAGATCGCGAAGCGCACGGTGTTGAGCACAAGCGCGCTGGCGGTGCTGGCGCCGATACTCGAAGAAGTGGCGGGATGGGAGCGATACCGGATCCGCAGCTTCTTCGAAGCGAACGGCATGCTGATCCAGGAGTGGGAACGAGTGCGCACGGACTGGCTTACAGTGCGCCCCGCTGCGGAACCGACGCCAACGGAAAGCGTGACGGCCAGTTCCAAACTGGAGACCGCGAACTCCTGAGCGGCGATTATGCTGCGCGATAAGAATCTGATTCCGTTGTCTCGTCAGCACCAGCACGCTCTGGCGTTGTGCGTGCGGATTGAGCGCGCCTCTCCCATTGGCGAGGCCGATCTACCGACGTGGCAGGCCGAAATCGCGCAACTCTTTCAGAGTGAGATTCGAGTTCATTTTGCGGCGGAAGAAGAAGTGTTGTTTCCTGCTGCACGCAGGTTCGCGGACCTCGCTCCACTGGTGGAAGAATTGCTGTCGGATCACGAATGGTTACGCGGACAATTTGAGCGACGGGCAGCAGAATTGAGGACGCCTGCGGAAGTGCAAGCGCTGGCAGAGAGGCTGTCGGAGCACATCCGCAAAGAAGAGCGCCAGCTTTTTCAGCATCTGCAAGAACGGATGAGCGTTGAGGAGATGATGAGCACTGGGCGCAAGCTGGATGAAATTCTCAAAGATTCGCAGCAGGCGTGCATTCTTCCGACGCAAACCACTCGCCTGCGATCCGCGCCGTAGCTCAGCCCTTGAGACCGTGAATTCGTCGGAACGTAGCCGCAGCGTCCCGGCCCATATAACGATCCAGCACAGTTGGATCAGTTTGCCGCAAGTCCACGACAACCAAGCCGTCTAGGACATCGGAGAATTTGCGGTCCACATTGAAGCCGACCAGCCTGCCTCCAATCTTGGCGTATTGCCGCAAGAGAATGGGCAGACCCTTGCCATCCGCTTCAATATCGGTGATAGGCTGCGACAGTTCGTCAATGTCGCGCAGGGCGCGGCACATGCTGCGGCAATCCCAGCGCCGCAGAAAACTGGTGCGAAAGGGGCGGCGCGGCTCGACCATTGCCGAAAGATCATCGCGGTGCATGCGGGCCTCAAAGAACCGGTAAATCATCTCGCGCGAAGCTTCGTTGTAGTCGTTGCTGATGCTGACCGCACCGAAGAGCACGGCTGCCTCCGGATGCACTGCCGCGAGGCGGGCAATTCCCTTCCATAACAGCAGCAAGGGAGCATATTGCCGCTGATACTCAGGACGAACGAACGATCGTCCGAGTTCGAGCCCCGGGCCGAGCTTTTCGAAGAGCCGCTCGTCGTAGCGGAACAGGGTGCTGGTATAAAGTCCGCGGATACCGCGCTCCTTCAAGATCTCAGCCGTGCTTCCTGCACGATATGCTCCTACGATCTCGCGCTTGGCCGCATTCCAGAGCAGGACGTGCCGGTAATACTGGTCGAAGGAGTCGAGATCGTGGCTCTTGCCTGTGCCCTCGCCTGCCTGGCGGAACGTCAATTCCCGCAGACGTCCAACTTCCAGAAGTGCGTGCGGGATCTCGGCCGCCGTCGCAACATAGACGGAAAGATCGCCGCTCTGGGCTAACCGGTTACAGGCAGGAAGCTTTTCGATTTCGTCAGCGAGCGTTTCTGAGGGAACGGCGTTAGCGATCGCTTGCTGAATCTTCGAGGGAAAGATGGAGCGCGATGTATGAGGCCACGATCTTTCCACCTGGTTGCGGCGAGCCAGCAGATGGATGCGCCAGCGAAGATATTCAGTGGCCTCACGATCGTCATTCATGCTAAGGACAGCGTCCGGCGAAATTGCGCTGCCCACGCGGACTTCGACAGCCTTCCCCGCTTGCTGCAGAAATTCCTGCAACAAGAACGCGCTGCGTAGCTTGGGATGAATCGCACCCAGAATTTGAAATCCGAAGTTGTTGTGCCCGCAGAAATACACAGGCAACGCCAGGGCGCCGGTGCGACGAATCAACCGGACCGCTGTATTGTTCCATCCGGGATCGGCAATTTGCGTCACCGGCATTTGCCAGTGTGGGGCCTCACCCGCGGGGAACATCGCGAGCATGCCCCCTTGTCGTAACCACGCCACGGCTTCGCGAAGGGCTCTCCGATTTGCATCGAGAGAACTGTCAAATGAATCTACGAAGATGCACGAGCGCTGAAGTTCAGGAATGTCGCTGAACAGAAAGTGAGTGAGCACCTTCACGTCGGGACGAACTTGAGTCAGGAGCGTGGAAAGAATTGCTCCATCGAGCACTCCGTGAGGATTATTGGCCGCCACGATGACTGGCCCCCGAAGCGGAATGCGCGCGCGGTCCGCAGCCTCGAAACGAGTGCGGATGCGCATTTCGGCGAGCAGGCTCTCCAGACGAAATCCTTCCGGCGATTGCTGCACGCGCTGATAAAGATTTCGCGCTCTGGCTCGTGGAGTTAACTTTGCTGCCAGAGCCGGAAAATCGGGGATTCGCGGCGGTCCCTGGGCATCAGTCGCAGGCACGTGCCACTGGTCGGATGGCATTCTCTAGGGATACCGCAACCTCGTTGCGGGAGAATGAAGCGCAAGTTAAAAGCTGATGAAATCCGCGCCGGGGATACTCGATAGTAACCAGCACGGTAACTTGCAATTTCGCGCTGCCAAATGATCTCCCTAGGTCTCGAGGCGGTAACGCGTTTCGGCCAACCCGTAAAGGCGGCGCCAGACCAGGCGATTGATGGTCACTACCGTGGCCGCCATCATGATGGTCGCCGCCAGCAACAGATCGAAATTACCGCTATCGGTGGCCTGGCTGATGGTGGCTCCGAGACCGACCGTGGTGTAGATCCGGCCTTTGAAATGAAAATATTCGGCAACGATGCTGGCGTTCCACGCTCCGCCGGATGCGGTTACGAGGCCGGTCACCAGATAAGGAAAGATTCCCGGCAGGATCAGTTTCTTCCAGCGTTCGATTTTTGTAAATCGGAACACGGAGCAGGCCTCCTTCAAGTCAGTCGGAATCGCGATCGCCCCGGCAATGACGTTGAACAGGATGTACCACTGCGTTCCCAATAACAGCAGCACAATTGATCCGACGCCGAGTCCACCTCCGACGCGAATCAGCAGCAATAGGACGACTGGAAAAAGCGCAGTAGCTGGAACCGAAGCCGCAATCTGCGCGAGCGGCTGAGCGATGCGCGCGAGGCGCGGGTTGAAACCTATCATCACACCGGCAGGGATGGTCCATAGTGATCCCAATAGCAAGGCAACATTGACGCGCAGGAAAGTGGCCAGCAAACCGAGTGCGGCCTCGTGCACCTCCGCTTTCTGCAGGCCAGTAAGCAACATTGCGACGCGAACGATTGCGTAGCTCGTGGCTGCGAGGAATGAAATCGCCAGAACACGCGTGAGCCAAAGTTTCCAAAGGCTCGATTGCTCGGTTTCGCCGACGGGGCGTTCTCGTGAGAAATACATCATCAGGCGTTCGCTGAGGGGCTGCACGGTTTTATCGCGAAGCTTGTTCAGGCCGCGAGACTGGCGGAACAGATCGAGCACCCACGACTGGGGACAGTTCGTGCTTTCCACCTGCTCGACTTTGAATCGTTCGGCCCACGCAATCACCGGGCGCCACACAAACTGATCGAGCAGCACAATCACCGCAATCATCGTGGCAACTCCCCAGAGAATCGAACTGGTGTCGCCCGCGCTGGCCGCGGTTTGCAGATAGGAACCGAGGCCAGGCAGGCGGAAGTCGCGCGAGCCGAGCACGAACATTTCACAGGCCATCAGGAAGAACCATCCCCCGGCGACCGACATCATGGAATTCCACACCAGCCCGATCGCCGCGAACGGCAATTCCACCTGGATGAAGCGCTGCCACCAACTGAATCGGTAAACTTTGGCCGCTTCCCGCATCTCATTCGGGATGCTTTTCAGTGAGGCGTAGAAGCTGAAGGCCATATTCCAAACCTGGCCGGTAAAGATCAGCAAGATTGCTCCGGCTTCGACGCCTAGTTGGCGTCCTGGAAAAAGCGCAACCATCGCCAACATCACGCCCGGCAGAAAGCTGAGCACCGGAATGGATTGCAGAACGTCAAGCAGCGGAATCATGAAGCGCTCGGCGCGCTTGTTGTAGGCAGCGATGTATCCGTAGACCAGCGTGAACGCGAGGCTGAATACATAGGCAATCGTGATGCGCAGCAGAGAATATCCCGCGTAGGCGGGCAACGCCCACGGACTGCGGGAGATTTCCACTTCAGCAGTGATGGGGCCAAGCCAACCGCGGCCGACAATCAGGATCGCGTAGAAAAGCGCGATCGCCGCGGCAAACATCAGAACGTCAGGCAGGTAGGAAATCTCGAAACTCGGCAATTGCGCCCAGATCCGGTAGGCTGAGAATCCCCGCATGCTGATCGTCTTTTTCATGATCGTGACTTCCGCATTGCCGTCCGGCTCAGGATTTCGCCGCCGGATTTGGGCCGTCAGCCGACGGAACCGGTGCGGGCGCGGACGGCGGCTCAGCTTGCGTCAGACGTCCGCTGGCCCGGTCGTAATCGAAGATTTCGGCATAGCGTCCCCAGTTCAGGGCAGTTTCAAACTGGCGCTGCACTTCGTCTTCGGCGAAATGCTCGTCGAGGATATCGTGGAAAAATTCATCCGCGATGGCATGATCGGACTTACGTTTCAGGATGCTGTCGATCTGCTTCAAAATCATGACGTGTTCCAGCGCCGCGTTCCGGAACAAAATCTTGCGCTGCTGAATGTCGGCGTCGGCAAATGCGATGCCTTGCGGTGTGATCTGCACGTCCCCTTCCTTGAGCCACGCAAAGCCCAGCAGCACACATGCCTCGAGAATCGGCAGCAGGTCTTCGACGTCCATCACCAGTTCTTCGGAGAGGCGAAACAGATCCTCGCGTCCTCCACGATCGCGCAGCAATTCCGTCAGTCCGGCGATGCCGCCCACGCGGGCGTGCGGCAGCATCTGATAGCGCGCGGTGCGAATGGGCGCTTCCTGCTTCTTGCGCGGATCGGAAGTCAGGCCTGCGGCGGAAAGAATAATCTCCGCCGTAGTCTCCGCGTCGGGCAAGGCGTGCTCGGTGTCGGGCTCGGTCATCACCTTGTAGATGTAGTCGACCAGTTCGACAAAACGCGGCGACTTCCGTTCGCGTGGATGCTTCAGGCGGATCGTGAAATCGGAACGAATGCGCGCCGGATTTCTGCCCAGCACCATCACCCGATCGGCTAGCATCACCGCCTCTTCAATATTGTGGGTGACGATGAAAATAGCGCTGGTGGGCATCTTTTTGTTCAGCCAGAGTTCCAGTAGTTCACCGCGCAGGTTTTCGGCAGTGAGAACATCCAGTGCGGAAAAGGGCTCGTCCATGAATAAGACTTCAGGCTCGACGACCAGGGCGCGGGCAAATCCCACCCGCTGTTTCATACCTCCGGAGAGTTCTTTCGGATATGCGGTCTCGAAGCCGTCAAGGCCGACCGTATCAAGTGCGCGCAGCGCGCGCTTGCGGCGTTCAACTGCTTCCACTCCCTTGGCTTCGAGAGGCGCCTCCACATTTCCGAGAACCGTGAGCCACGGGAATAAAGCGAAGCTTTGGAAGACGATAGCCACGTTCGGCGTTCGCCCATCCAGCGGCTTGCCATGCCACAACAGGGTGCCGGAACTCGGCTGCGAAAGGCCGGTCAGAATGCGCAGCAACGTGGACTTGCCGCAACCTGAAGGACCAAGCAGCGCGATGATCTTTCCCGGTTCGATCACGAGATTGGTCGAACCCACAACCTGGATACGGGTGCCGTCCGCTTGCGGATAAGACTTCTCGACCGCAACGGCTTCGATGATGGCTTCACTCACGCTCAACTCCCGTATCTTCTATACACGATTTGCCGGCAAAAATGCGCCGCGTTAACATCGTGTTCACAATTGCGGGAAGCACCACTGCCTCAAGCGACAGCCTTAAGCAAAGGAGGTCAGATTGGCTTGGAACGTGACCGGCGCTGGAAGGCGATCGCTCAACTCCGCCAGATGGGCCAGCTTCGCGGCGAGATCACTGTTAACTTGACCCTCACGGGATCGCCAGCGCCAGTTGCCGCCATGCAGGCTGGGAGTATTCATGCGGGCCTCGCTGCCCAGGCCGAGAACATCCTGCAACGGAATGATGCTGAGATTCGCGGGGGAGCAAAGGGCGGACCGGACAAAGGCCCAATGAATGCCGTCTTGGCAACGCCCCACATAGGCCTCAGCATTTCGCTTTTCGTGTTCTGCGGCGCCAGAATTCCACCAACCGGCCACGGTATCGTTGTCGTGAGTTCCCGTGTAGATGATTTTGCCTTGAGCCCGATGTGGAAGGTACATGTGCGCGCCTTCATCACCGAAACCGAACTGCAGCACCGCCATGCCTGGAATCTGCAACCGGTCTCGCAGCGCGTGCACTTCAGGAGTGATATAGCCCAGGTCCTCGGCAAAAAACGGCAAGCCGCCCAGCGCTTCGCGAAGTTTGACAAACAGATCATCGCGCGGACCGTCGACCCAGCGGCCATTTACGGCTGTGGCTTCGCTGGCTGGAATCTCCCAGAACTGATCGAAGCCGCGAAAGTGATCGAGCCGGATGTAATCGAAGTTTTGCGTGGCCCAGCGCAGCCGCTGGATCCACCACTCGTACCCACGCTCCTTCATCACATCCCAACGGTACAGGGGATTTCCCCAACGCTGCCCGGTCTTGCTGAAGAAATCGGGAGGAACCCCGGCAACGACTTCGGGCTGAAGATCCTTGTCCAGGCGAAACAGTTCGGGATGCGTCCACACATCGGCGCTGTCGTGGTTCACGAAGATCGCGACATCCCCAACAATGCGAATGGCGCGCTCGGCACAATAGCGCCTCAGCGCTCGCCATTGTTCGAAAAACGCGAACTGCACCGCGCTGCGTATGCGAATGTCGTCGGAAAGTTCTGCACGAGCGCCGGCTAACGCATCCGGCTCGCGGTGCGCGAGTTCCTGCCGCCAGCAATTCCAGGGATCGAGCTTGTGCCGCGCCCGCATTGCGTCAAATAAAACGAAATCATCGAGCCACCAGGCATTCTCTGCTCGAAACGACTCGAACCTTCCGGAAGCCTCGGGCGAAGCCGTTCGCAAGAAACTTCGCGCCGCCTCAAATAACAGCGGCATCTTTTGAGCAAAGACTTTTTCGTATTCCACCGGGCCATCCGGAGAAGGAAGTCCATCGAGCTTTGCGCGGTCGATCCATCCATGATCAGCGAGGCGTTCCAAGCTGATCAGCAAGGGATTCCCGGCAAATGCCGAGGTGGAGGAGTACGGAGAGTTTCCGTAGCCGAGTGGACCGAGCGGCAACACCTGCCAGACGCCCTGCCGCGCAGAGGCAAGAAAGTCTACGAACTTGTAAGCGGCGGGTCCAAAATCGCCAACACCGCCGCGCGAGGGCAGGGAGGTCGGGTGTAGCAAGATGCCAGCCGCGCGGGAAAAGGACATGTCTGCGCCGCTACATTCCTGATTCGCTGCCGGTGCGGCCCAGGGCCTTCAGTTCTTCTTCGTTGCGCTTGATCTTGCCCGACTTCGTCATTTCGTCGAGAAGATTCGAGACAAACAACGAGAAACGTTCCTGTTGCTTGACTTGCATCAACGAATCGCGAATTTGGTCGCGCTTCGCGGAATAGTCCGCTTCTGAGGGCGGCTGACTTTCCACCAACTGCAGTACGGCAGCGTTGCCGCCATTATTGATAGGGCCGCTGATCTCTCCCGGCTTCATGGTGAACGCCACCGAAGCCTGCCCTGACATCGAGCCCACATCGGGTACCTGGCCATCGGGCAGCACGAGGTCGCTGGTTTTCACGGTGGCGCCGAGTTCCTTGGCAGCACGCTTCAGATCGTGCTCGGCCTTGGCGCGATCGGAAAGCTCCTGAGCTTTTTGAGTTAACAAAATGTTCGATCGCTCATTCTTGAATTCGTCTTCCACTCGGGTGCGAATCTCTTCAAAAGTCGGGGTCGCCGGGGGCTTGACCGCAAGCAACTGAAACACGGCGATGCCTTCGGACGTGGAAGCTACATCGGGCGGGGATTTCTCTTCCGCCGTGAAGACAGCATCCATGAATTGCGGAGACTGCCCCAGGCCGGGCAGCGTGTCGTGGCGCGAAAAGAAATCCGACGTGATGACAGGAATTCCCTGGGCTGCGGCGGCAGCATCGATGCCCTGGCTACGCGCCTGCGCCAGCAGAGTTTCGGCCTTCTTCTGCGCCATCTGCTGCGCCTTCTGATGTTTCAGGATCGGCTCAATCTCACTCTTGACCTCGTCCAGCGGCTTGGTGTGCGCATCCTGCTTGTCGTCCACGCGAATAATGTGGAAACCATAGCTGCTCTTTACCAGATCGCTGATCTGGCCTTTGGGCAGCGAGAACGCGACCTTTTCGAATTCGGGGACGGTCTGGCCTCTGCCGATCCAACCCAGTGATCCGCCCTGCTTCGCGCTCCCGGGATCCTCCGAATATTTCTTGGCTAAATCTTCCAGCTTGGCACCGGCCTTGAGTTGCTTCAGTAAATCGGCGGCGCGTTGCTGGGCTTCCGCGACGCCTTTTTCGTCCACTTTGCCGTCCGGACCGGGAAGCGGCGTCTTGATCAAAATGTGGCTGACCTTCACTTGCTCGGGGACGCGATACTGATCGCGGTGATTATCGTAGTAGGCTCGCAGATCGTCTTGCGTGACTTGCACATCGGCCTCAGCCTTCGCAAGGTCGATCACCGCATACTTGATTTTGCGCTTCTCGGGAACGGAATTGGCGTAGCTCGCTTTGTGGCTCTCATAATAAGCCTTTAATTCCTCGTCGGTAGGATGTAGTCCCTTCTTGAGGTCGTCCTGCTTCAAATAGGCATAGTCAAACTTCACTTTTGTATTCTGTTTGACGAACTCTTCGTGAATTTGAGCTTCGCTCACACCCGCGCTGCTGGCAATGAGCGCCTGCAACTTGGTCAGAAGGATGTCGTGGCCGACGGATTCTTCAAACTTGGTAGTGGTCAGGTTGTAGCGCTGCAGCAAATCCTCGTATTCCTGTTGGCCGATGAAGTTGCCCCCCGGGAAAAAAGTCGCGGCATAACGGCCGTGCTGCAGTTCATCGCGCACTTCGGCGGGCGTCACGCGCAGACCCATGCGGCCGGCTTCGACGATCAGGGCCTGGCGCGTGATCAACTGCTCGGCCGCGCGCTGGGCGAAGAACGGGAGCAGCATGCTCGTATTGGCTCCGCCCTGCGGCATCTGTTGTTGCAGCATCTGCCGGGCGGTTTCGCGCACTTCGTCGGCTGTGATATCGTCGCCGGAGACTTTAGCCACTACTCCCTTGCCCGGCGTGCCAGTCAACTCAGAACCCAATCCCCCAGGAACGAAGGCGATGACCATCGCCGCACAAATGAGCAGAAGCAGGCCTCCAAGAACAAACTTCTTGAACGGCCCCTCGGTTTGCAGAAATCGGATCATGTTCTTGTCACTCCAGGATAGTAAAGCGAATTTTCTATTATAAACTACCGGATGTGGCACTCTCCCTTGCCGGTCGCGGATTGACTTGCGCAAATCTTTGCTCGCTCGCTCGGCTCGTCTGCGTCGAAACCACCCAACTCACATCAGTGAAAAAATGCGCTATTGAAACGAATTAATAGAAGTGTTATCCATTCTGGCGGAGCATTTTTCCAAAGATGCCGCTGTGGATCCAAGACCCGCGCCTCGGATAGGAGCATCATGAGCTTACGGAATCGTATGACCCCTGGTTTTATTCTGTTGACTTTATTGTTTGTAACTTCATCTCTCGTCGCCCAAGAGAAAAATCCTTCCGCGACCCAGGCCAAACATCCGACTGAAAGCAGGCTAGCTCTGCACGAGGGCTGGGCCTTGCAGACCTCGGCCAAAGTCGACGCAGAGGGAGAAGTCATTTCCACGCCGCAGTTTTCTCCCAAGGGCTGGCACGAAATAACGGTGCCGACGACCGTAGTTGCCGCGTTGGTTAAGGATAAGACCCTCCCTGATCCATTTTTCGCGATGAATTTACGCCAGTTTGCCGGCGTCAATTATCCGATCGGCGGGAATTTTTCGAACATCGCCATGGCGCCCGACAGCCCCTACGCGGTTTCCTGGTGGTACCGCAAGCAATTCGTCCTGCCGGCCACTTATAAGGGCAAGACGGTTTGGCTGAAGTTTGACGGCATCAACTACCGCGCGAACATTTGGCTAAATGGCAAACAGATCGCGAACTCAGACGATGTAGCCGGCGCTTGGCGCACCTACGAGTTCAATGTCAGCGAGACCGCAAAGCCGGGCGCGGAAAATGTTCTGGCTGTGCAGGCCTACGCTCCCACCGAGCACGACCTCGCGATCACATTTGTCGATTGGAATCCCGCTCCGCCCGACAAAAACATGGGATTGTGGCGCGACGTTTATCTCACCGAGAGTGGCCCGGTAGCCTTGCGCTATCCCACAGTCGTATCGAAATTGAATTCCCCTGCCAATGACAGCGCCCAACTCACCGTCACCGCTCAGGTCAAGAACGGCACGAATCATCCGGTCAAGGGCAAACTCCAGGGCCAGATCGAAAACGTAAAATTCGAGCAGGACGTAGAACTCGCCGCCAACGAGACGAAAGATGTCACGTTTACTCCGGACAAGTTCAGCCAGCTTGTGTTCGCGAACCCACGGTTGTGGTGGCCGGCGCAGATGGGCGCTCCAAATCTGTATAAGCTCACCATGGAATTCGACGTTGATGGAGCCGTCAGCGACCACTCCGCCACCGAGTTCGGCATTCGCGAAATTACTTCGGACCTTAATTCGGTGGGTGGGCGCGCCTTCCACATCAACGGCAAAAATATTCTGATTCGCGGCGGGGGCTGGACTCCCGACATGTTGCAACGCGAGGACTCGCAGCGTCTCCGCGATGAGTTCCGCTATGTCCAGGACATGGGGCTGAACACGATCCGGCTCGAAGGCAAGCTGGAGACGCCGGAATTTTACGAACTGGCCGACCACAAGGGAATTCTGGTGATGGCCGGATGGTGCTGCTGCGATTTCTGGGAGCGCTGGCCACGCTGGAAGCCGCAGGATTTTGAAATCGCCAAACAATCATTGCGCGATCAGATCTACCGGTTGCGCAGCCATCCCAGCCTGGTGATGTGGCTGAATGGCAGCGACAATCCACCTCCACCGGACGTCGAACAAATGTATCTCGATATCGAAAAAGATTTGCTGTGGCCGAATCCTGTGGTCTCCTCCGCGACGGGAAAGAAGACCAGCGTCACCGGCGACAGTGGCATGAAAATGAGTGGTCCCTATGAATATGTCGCGCCCAGCTACTGGGAGGTCGACACGCCGGAAGGTCAGCCCGGGCGTAAGCTCTGTAATCCCGGCGGCTGCGGCGGCGGTTACGGATTCGATAGCGAAACCAGCATGGGACCGGCGGTTCCGCCGGTGGAAAGCATTCGCGCCATGGTCGGAAAAGATCACCTGTGGCCGATTGATGACGTGTGGAACTACCACGCAGGAGGCGGCGAATTCAAAACCATCAACGTGTTCAGCGAAGCGCTCGCCAACCGCTACGGCAAGTCCGACAACGTGGAAGACTTCGCCATCAAGTCGCAGATGCAGACCTACGAAGGCGTGCGTGCCATGTACGAGGCCTACAGCCGCAATAAATATGAGGCCACCGGAGTAATTCAGTGGATGCTCAACAACGCCTGGCCTTCCATGATCTGGCATCTCTACGATTACTACTTGCGTCCCGGCGGGGGATATTTCGGAGCCAAGCGGGCGATGGAGGTACTGCACCCGATCTATGGCTACGATGACCGCTCCATCTGGGTGGTCAGCAGCCAGTACACAGACGCGAAGGGACTAAAGCTCACCACGAAAATCTACAATCTCGACGCGACTGAGAAGTTCACGCAGGAGAATACGGTGGATGCGGGGGCCGATAGCACCGCGAGAATCTTTACCCTGCCCGACGTCTCCGGCCTGAGTCCGACGTATTTCCTGACTCTGGAACTCCAGGATTCCACCGGCAAGCGCGTCGGCTCGAATTTCTACTGGCTGTCGACCAAGCCCGAGACCCTCGACTGGGCGAAGACCACCTGGTGGATGACTCCAACCGCTTCCTACGCCGACTTCACTGCGATCTCACAGCTTCCAAAGGTCACGCTGAAAGTTACGGACCGCACCGAGCGCAAAGGCGAAGAAGAAATCACGCACGTCACGCTAGAGAACCCGAGCAAGAGTCTCGCTTTCTTCGTTCGCCTGAAAGTCGACAAGGGCGCTAAGGGAGAAGAAATTCTGCCGGTCGTCTGGGAAGACAACTATCTTTCTTTACTGCCCGGCGAGAAGCGCGAGATCACCGCGACCTATCACGCCAGCGAACTGGGAGCAGCGAAACCCACGGTGGAAGTCAGCGGCTGGAACGTGGAGTGAGAACGATTGGGTAATTGCGGAATTGAGAAATTGGGTAATTGAACCTGCAGCATCAATTTGCGCGGCAGGTTTTAAATTACCCAATTACTCAATTACCAAATTTCCCAATTACTTAGTTTTCTTCCGGCGGCAGTTCGAAGTTGATCAGGTTTCCGCGAAAGCCCTTGGTACGAATCGCGCCGAACAAAATACCCGCCCCCATCCAGATGGAACCCACGATCATGGCGGGCCGGCTGAGATTGAGCCATAATCCAAGACAGATCAGGAAACCGAAAACAGGCGGTACCAGATAGCCTAATTTCTTCTCTTCCGAGCGCACGTAGTAACGAAGCAGCGCCGCGACATTGACCCCCATGAACGCAATGAGCGCTCCAAAATTCAACATTTCGGCGCCGAGTCCGTACGCAGCACCACCGTTCAGGATCCGCGCGAGATTGTCCCGGCTCAGAATCGCGACGGACGAGTTCGCTTGAAAGCTGGCAACGCCTTCCAGGACAAACGCTCCAAGGATGGCGACTACTCCCACGAAAATGACACTGTTCAGCGGTACGCGGCTCTTCGGGTCCACGGCCCCGAAGAAAGACTTCGGCAACGCATTGCTCCGTCCCATGCCATAGAGCAAGCGCGCAGCGCCCGTCTGCGATCCGGATCCGGAGCCGAAGTTTGCCAACAGCAGAGTAAAGCCGACCACCGGGAACAGCGGCTTCCACGCACGTCCGGCAACGTAGGAATAGGCGGTGTTGATGTCGGGAAATGCTTCGCGGGCCGGCCAGATCAGTTGCGCAACGTACACCTCTACCGCGGAAAGAATTCCAATGACCAGGCACGTGAGCACGGTCGCTAAAAGAATGTTCCGCCGGGGATTCTCGGCTTCTTCGGACAGCGTAGAGATTCCATCGAACCCGATATAAGTCAGGACCGCAATCGAAGTACACCCGAAGAGGTTGCCCCAGGAAAACGTATGCGGATCGTAAAAAGGCGTCAGGTAGGAGATGGTTCCCTGGGGCGCGCCAAAAATGTAGCGCGCACCGGCCACAAAGATCGCAACCACAACCATTCCCATCAACATGGCCATGACCGCGTTAATCCTTGCCGAGGTCTTGATGCCACGGATGTTGAGCAGAGTGAAAACAAGTGCGAAAAAGATTTTCCAGATCCAGGAGGGAACACCCGGGGCAAATTGATGCGCCTGGCCCGCGCACCACACCGTGCAAATGAGCGGGTTGAGCATGTAGTCCATGACCATGCTCCAGCCGGTCACGAATCCAACGGCAGGGTTGACTTCCTGAGCCACATAGGTAAAAGCCGAGCCGGCACTGGGATAGGCGCGCGCCATCCGGCCGTAGCTGATGCCAGTGAACAGCATGGCCACCATGGCGATAAGGATCGCAGTCACCACATGTCCGTGGCCGCGGTCGCTGAGCACCCCAAATACCGACATCGGCGCCACCGGCTGGATCACGATAATTCCGTACAAGATCAAGTCCGAGAGCGTCAGCGTGCGGCGGAGGCGTGGTGCGGCGGATGGAGCGGTAGTCGAGGTTTCCATGGGAACGGCTATTGGATTATGGAACGCGGGAAAATGTCAATGTTAAAACGTTTCTGTAGATCCGGACGAATCACCGATGCCTACTTCTTCTCGCCGTAATCGAACCAGTATCCGCGCTGCTCATTGCCTGACATGTGGCGCGTGTTGTATTCGAGTAGATAGTTCAGGTGCTCATCGTCAAGCGGGAACGATTTCTTCGGCGTGTAGGGATACTCGCCCATGCTCAGGAACGGCAGCGGCGCGACGAAGTTGCCTTCCGCGGCATAGAAATCCATATCTTTTTCATAGCCATTGGCGGCAAAGAAATAATCGCGCACCCATCCCTTGGGCGGCACCGGAAGATCCGCGGGATTGAATTCCAGCCGAACCACGTCTCCCGATCCGAAGACAACCAATTTGTCGTCGGTGGCCGTGAGCAAAGGCAGCACATCGCCGTAATGCGTGTAGGCTCCCTTCGGACGGGTGTACGGCCCGGTCGGGCTGGTCTTCTCGTAAATGTATTTCACGTTTCCTGGCGGCGTGCCCTCGATCTTGAACGGAAACCCGTGGAATTCGAGATCGGCGCTCGCCAGCGGCACCGGAGTCACGCGCGGCGCGTGCGACTGACCTTCGTTGAACTGCCGCGTGTGGTCCACCAGAATGCTGTCCCAGTAAACCTGGAGATTGGTCGTGATGCGGATTTTTTTCGTTCCGGTCGGAAGTTTCCCCGTCAGATCGACCGTGATCGTCCGCGGACCGCCGGCAGGAAAGCCCATATCGTCGACCGCGCGCTTCCATTTTTTATCCGCGCCCAACGCCTCGACATACGGAGCGATCGCCTGGATCCCCGCCTGCGATGCGGCATACATGCTGTTCGCCGTAAAGTATTCGATCTCGCCATGCATCAACAGCCAGAGCGGTTCTCCGTGATAAGCCTCGCCCAGATCGAGTGTGAGCGTGTGCGGCTCGGCGAAGCCTAGAAACTTTGTGAGCGCGAAGTCTCCGATGTAGCGGTGCGCGAGCAAATCAGGAAGCACGTCGTGGCCATGCTCGTCCAACGCGCCCGCCGGAGGTTGCGCGTTGTGGCTCACCACTACTTTGAATGGAGGATATGGCGGGTTCGACGCGAAATATTCGTTGGGATACACGTCAAGATCCGCAGGATGATCGACGGCCAGAAGCCGTACCTGATCGAGGTAGACAGCTTCTTCCAAAGGCTCCATGAAGCGGAAGCTGAACTTGCCGTTGTTTTCATGAACGGAGTCGCGGTTGATCTTGATGTATTCGACCGGGCGTGGAATGTCGCGCTGCCCGGGCCCTACCCAGTGTCCGACGACGCCCGCGCCTAGCATGTCGGCAACAAATTCGTAGTGTTCGCCATTCCACACGAAGAGCGTCGGACAGGAACTGCCGCGGCGATCGATCTCCAGCAGGTTCTGCTGCTTGTCGCCGGCAACATGAATTTCGTCCTGCAACACGCCGGTCGGCCACAGCATGCGCACGATGTCGGCTTCTTTCGCATCGCCCAGGCCGACCGTCAGATAAGGCGAGTTCTGGCCGAGATATCCATTCGATCCGTAGATCTCAAACTTCTGCCGGTTGCCGCCGGAGAAGACTTCGACTTTCGTGCCGATGGCGGATTTATTGTCGTTCAATCCCTTGAGCGCCAGCCGCATCCAGTGGTTCTGATTGCCGCCTTCGTTGCGCAGGAGCACCGCAGGCCCGTGATTCTGCGTGATCAGCAGATCGGTCGCGCCGTCGTTGTCGTAGTCTCCAGTGATGATGGCGCGCGGATCTTTGAGCTGAATCTTGTCGAGGCCGACATCGGCGGTAACGTCTTTGAAGCCGTCGGGCCCGAGGTTGCGGAAGAGGCGGACCTCGCCCTTACCGTCCTTCGTTTCGCCGACCGCGACCAGATCGACCCAGCCGTCGTTGTCGTAGTCGAAGGCGGCGACGCCGTAGGCGCGGACCCAGTTGGTCTCGGGCAGTTTGACTTGATCGAAGGATTGGCCGTGGTTGTTGCGCCAGAGGGTGAGGCCGGGCGCCACCATCTCTGTGAAGGCAAAGTCCATCCAGCCATCATGGTCAAAATCGAGGGCAGCGATGCCCAGCGTTGCGCTCGAAGATGCGGGAAAAACCTGCGGTGTCTTGAATTTTCCCTCGCGGGGGTTTTCGAACGCGATCGGCGACCCTTGCAGACGGGTTACGAGTACGTCTACAGCGCGATCGTTATTATAGTCGGTCCCGATACTGCTCATTCCACCGATGCTCAGCCCCGCAGATTCAGAAACATCGGTAAACGTTCCATTGCCATTGTTGCGCCACATTATATTGCTTCCCTGAACTTGACCACCGGCTACCTCTGCTTGGCCGGACACATAAAGATCCAAATCGCCGTCGTGATCAAAATCAACGAAGTTGAGGCCGAATACAAACTGCGCAAAGTGCGGGACGGCAGGAGATTCCCGCTTTATGCCAGCCCGCTCGGTAACGTCCTCGAAGGTGCCGTTTTTTTGGTTATGCAGCAGCACGGCTCCCTCCTGATCACCGAGGGCGAGATCGCTAAATCCGTCATTGTCATAATCGCCCGCGGAACAACTGAAGGCGTCGAGATGAGAAACGCCAGCTTTTTCGGTAACGTCTTCGAACCTGCCGTTGCCAAGGCCGTGGTAAAGGGAAAGGGCTCCGCGATGTCCGTTGCTCGTCAGAAGAAGATCAAGTTGACCATCATTGTCGTAGTCGAGAAAGCATGCGCCTGGGCTGTTACTGGGAGATAGTGCCCCATTGCGAATAACAGCTCCAGTTTGTTCGAGTCCAGCCTCCTTCGTGACATCCACAAACTGCACCTTGATCTGTGCCGGCGCTTTCAGCGTGGCCTGCGGCGATTCCACGGCGCGCGAATACTGGCCCTGCTCGCCATAGGTCAGGCTCATGGGAGAGCCAAGTTTGTTCTGCGTGATGTACTGGAACTTCTTCAGGTGCTCGCGTGCGTCATTCACATCGGAAGACTGCTGGTAGGCGCGCGACAATCCAAACTCCGCCGAGGCATGCAGCGGATTGATTTTCAGGGCGTGATCAAACGAATCAATCGCCTGCGGAAACTGCTTGGCCTGCGCGTAGGCGGTGCCGAGAAAGTACCACGTGTCGGCATCGTTCGGATCGATGGCAATCACCTTCTGGAACGCATCGATCGAGGCCGGAGCGTCGCCCATGTTTTTCGCCAGCAATCCCAGGCTGTACCACGCGTTCGGACTCTTCGGATCCTGTTTCAGCGAATCTTCCAGCGCGGCCCGGGCGTCATCGACCTTCTGCAGATTGAGATAGGCCACACCTTCGTTCAGCCGTGCGATGGCGAATTTCGGATCAGCGGCGGCCGCCTGCTGAAACTCTTTCAATCCCTTTTCGAAAAGTTGCTGGTTCATGTAGGCGCAGCCCAGATTATTCAGGCGCGCGGCGTCGATGGGATTGGGTTGTGCATCGGGTGTGGAGATTCCGAAGGCAGCCAGCAGCGCAGCTAAAAGAGCGACTGAGATTCTCAGATTCATTCCTTTAGAGATTTAAACACAGGGGGCCCAGAGGAACACAGAGGAAAGACAATTCTGTTATCCTGCCCTTGTCATCCTGATCTTGTCATCCTGAGCGGAGTTTGCTCGCGCACAGCGAGCAAACGGAGTCGAAGGATCCCTACCCTGCAGCGTGCGGCTTGAGTGATAGGGATCCTTCGACTTCGCGCAGGATGACATTCACGGAACTACTTCGCTGCCGAATAGGTGCGCGGCGCGGAATACGCACGATTCCCGACGATTCCCTTCCCTTCCTCGACCGTTACGGTCTGTCCGAGGTTGACATTGGCAAGCTTGTCCACTTGCCCGCTCGGCCACTGGATCTCAATGCTATCGGCTTTGCTGTGCGCGCCCAGCCCGAAGGTCAGGACCAATTCGCTTTGCGCGAGATAACTCGATCCGGAGCGCAGCATCTTCCATTGCTTTTCGCCGGCGGCGTTGACGCGCACCACCGCGCCAATGCCATCCCGATTGGATTTTGTGCCAACCAGTTTGATGCGCAGGCTGTGATTCGTTCCCCCTTCGTTGTGAAATAAATACGCGGGCCCCGCGTTAGTGGTAAGCAGAATGTCGAGAAAGCCGTCGTTGTCGATATCGCCATAGGCCGTGGATCGCGCCACTTTGGGCGCGGCAAATGACTTGCCCATCTGCTCCGTCACCTCGGTGAATTTTCCGCCGCCCAGGTTGCGGAACAAGTGCGGTGGCTCGGCATAACTCACGCGCTTCTGCACTCGCTCGATTTCATCTTCGATGTGGCCATCGGCAACGAAAATATCGGGCCAACCGTCGTTGTCGTAATCGAAGAAGAAACAGCCGAAGCCGAGCGTGACGAGCGTATCGCGCCCGATCTCCGACTGCGGAGCTTCGTCGACAAACAATCCATTTCCCTCGTTGTGGTAGAGAGAGACCATCTGGTTGGCAAAATTGCTGATCAGCACGCTCGGATGCCCGCTGCGGTCGTAGTCGGCAGCGTCGGTGCCCATGCCGGCGCGCGCGACGCCATCCTCGCTGAAGCCAATGCCGGCGGCCACGCCACGCTCTTCAAATGTTCCATTGCCTTTGTTCAGGTACAACTTGTTGGGCTGGGTATCGTTGGCGATGAGAATGTCGGGCCAGCCATCGTCGTTGTAATCGAGAATCGTGATGCCCAGACTCTTCGACGTTGGATCTCCCAACCCGGCTTTCTGCGTGGCATCCTCAAACTTGCCGTTACCCAGGTTGTGCCACAGCCGGACGGACGTGCCTTTGTACGACTCCGGCGTGCAATACGACTTGTGCGCCCCATCGAGCGTGCAATAGAGATCGCCCTGCTCGCTCCATTGCACATAGTTCGCGACCACGAGGTCGAGTTTGCCGTCGCGATCGTAATCCACCCAGGCAGCGCTCGTGGAAAACTCGTTCGGACCCCACATGCCTGCGGCTTTGGTGACGTCGGTAAACGTGCCGTTGCCGTTATTGTGAAAAAGATGGCTCTGGCCCAGCGCCGAGACGAAGATGTCGTCGAAACCGTCGTTATCATAGTCGCCGACCGCCACGCCGAAGCCGAACATCGGAATGGCAAGCCCTGCGTGGCGAGTCACGTCCGTGAAAGTTCCGTTCTGATTATTGTGATAAAGCTTCAGCGTGGTCGCTCCGGCGTGCGGATGCCCGGTGAAATCCTCGCCATTGATCAGAAGGATGTCGGGATATCCATCGTTGTCGTAGTCGATGAAAGCGCAACCCGGCCCCATGGTTTCAGGCAGCCACTTTTTCCCGAATGCGCCGTTGTTGTGGGTGAAATGAATGCCCGCCTGCGCGGTGATATCGCGAAAGTGGATCGCCTGAGCGCTGCTTTCAACCGTCAGACCGAACCACAGAGACACAGAGGCACAGAGAAAAAAACAAAAGAAAGCTCCTCCTCCGTGACTCCGTGACTCCGCGGTGAAAGCTTTGCCCGGAACGTTCATTTATCTGGAAGCCCCGGCAGCGGTGGCCCGCCGGGCTCTGCCCGGCTGGACAGCCGAGGCGGCTGTCCCCACATGACTGGTAGTGATTTCCGGCAGCGGCACGGAAACGTGCTCGTGAATCGCCTGGCGCTCATTGTTGTCTTCGGGATGACTTTGCCGGTACGGTCCAGTGATCGCCTGCGACGATTCGTCGGCCTTGAAGCGCATGTACCGCTCCTGATGTTCCTTGGCCAGCTTCTCATTTCCCAAGCCGCTGTAACACAGCATCAAGTTGTAGTGCGCCTGCAAATCTTCCGGATCGATGGCCAGAACTGCCTGCAGCGTTTTCACGGCCTCGTCGTACTTGCGCTGCAAGAACAGCACGCGCCCCAGATCGTTCAACGCAACTCGATCGCGAGGATATTGCTCTAGAACCATTCGCAAGCGAGAAGCCGCGCCCTCGTAGTTGCCGCCTGAACGCAGAACTTTGGCGTAAAAGAAATTGGCACGTGCCAGCGTAGGAGATAGAGCGAGAGCTTTTTCCAGCACCGTGCGGGCACGCTCCATATCGCCCTCCTGAACGGCACAGCGGCCGAGATTGGTCCACCCATCCGGATTACTGGGATCCGCCTCGGTCACCTTTTCGAAGGCAGCCGCCGCGCCCTTCAGATCGCCTTGCAGAAACAATCCGATTCCGTAGTCGTTCCAGCGCTGCCATTCTTCCTTTCGAACCATCGTCTTCGGTTGCGGCTCGGGCGTGCTCCGGGCAATCACCGGAAGCGTCACTTGGTCCTCGGCCATCGTGACGATCGGCAAGTCCGGAATCTTTTCTTCCTTCGCCGAAACTCCCTTCAATGGCGCAGTGAACACTGTGCGACGATCATCATAGTCGGGAGAAACCGCATTCGGGTGCGTCGGGTCGGGCTCGCCGGCAAATGCCTCGTGCGTTTCATACCATGAAAATTTCCGGTAGCACAGACGCGCGTGCAGCGTGATTTTGCTGCCTGCGCTCTCCGGAATCAACATGCGGTAATGCACCGTGTCGGCGGCGCCCGGCGGAATCAGCCTCACGTACACCACCGCTCGTGTGGCCCACGCATTCCGCTTGTTGATGGGATTGCCGTGCGCATCGATCTGCAATGATCGGTAGAAGTGCGCGCCTTTTTCTACCGGACCGTGGCCGTTGTCCTCGACCATACCGCTCCAGAAAATGGTCTGGCCTTTATCGTCGGTCCCTTTCAATTCGAGCCAGGTATCGTAAGCATCGACTGTCCCGCCGGGGAAGAAGTGCCCCACCTTCTTCGTCCGCACCACCACATCCACGCGGACGGTGGCGCCGCGCCGCAACGGCGGCTGCACCCGGTTCAAGGGAGCCGTGATCGGAGCAACTTCTCCCACATTTCCACCCGTGATCTTGCTCTCGGCTTCTTCTCCCACCGCGAAAGTCGTCGACAAATCGGACTGCGCGATTGCACCGGGCTTGAGCGGAGCCTGCGCCGGCGACAGCGCGAAGATGTCCACCGTGACGGCGCCAGTTTTCAGAAAATCTTCCGTCAATTTCAACTGCGCCGCGTCTTCATTGGCGGTCGGCACGGCCGTGTTGGCCGCCGGGAAACGATGCGAGTGCACGAAGCCATTGATATTCCCTGCGTCCTTGGACGCCGCGGGCGGCATGTGGCAATCGGCGCACTGCTGCGGCTTCGGTGGATAGTAGAACGACCGCGCTCCCTGCCCCGACACTCCGCTGGCCTGCCAGTTGTCATACTCGTTGAATCCGCGGAACCAGCGATAATTGTTCACCGGAACATCCAGATGCACTTTATGGCACGTCGAGCAGAACTCCGCCGTCTGGTCGCGCATGAACGGTTTCAAGAACACGCGCCGGTGCGGCTCCGGATTCAGCCGGATCACAAAATCATGCAATGCCCGCGCCACCGGATTCTTCGTGGCCGCCAGTTCATGCAGCTTCGGATACTCCAGGTAAAAATCCCCCTGCCCCATCGTGCTCTTCACCCGGGCGATGGAGTGGCACATCATGCAGCCCAGCCCGGCTTGCGCCTCGGGGCGGTGCACGATCTGCTTGATGGGCGTATCCATTAATCCGGCGTAGAGCACTGCCGGATCGTGGCAGCCGCCGCACCACTTTGACGGTTTGGTGCCCACCGTGTCTTGCATATACTCGACCGCCTTGCGATACCACTGATTGTTGAACGAGGAAAAATGGTGCGCCGAGCTGAACCACTGGTTGTAGATGTCTTCGTGGCAGCGCTTGCAGGAATCGGATTCCATGAAAAACTTGCTGGGAATTTTCTGCCCGCCGTAGACCTGTGCTGAACTCGGAAAAAATGGACCGTCCGGGCCATCGCCCTCGCCATTCATATTCTCGGGCGGCATGGCGGGATTCTCGATGCGATTGCGCGTCTGCCAGGAGTTGCGCACATAGCGCGCCGCGTAGCCGACGCCAGCCAGCACAGCCAGGCAGAGGACGGCTCGCAGTGCACTAGCAGTTCCGGTTGAACCTAGCACGCGGGCGTCGCTCCTCCCGCGTCTGCCCAACCAGTCCGCGGCGAGCAGGCCAACGCCCGCCAACGAGATCACAATATGGAAATAGAGCTTGTTCCACTCCGAACGCGGCGTTCCAGTCTTGATGAGGATGATTCCTAGAACCGCTCCCACCGCGATCAGCAACCATCCGGCTCGGGTAAAGAAACTGCCAGAGCGCAGCAAGCGGATCAGGGCCGGAACCAGCAGGAGCGCGGCCAGCACGCCTCCGAAGGCATGCAGCAGGACTACGCCAGCGTACAAAATATTGGGCTGAGGAAAGGCGTAGAGATAGCCGGCCGAGACCGTGAGAAACGCGACCAGCCACGCCAAAAATCGAACGGTGATTCCCCTGGAAGCTGGCATTCCTTGCATATTGAACTGCGTCGAAAGATGCGTTGCGTGAACAGCCCCCACAGAGAGCCGAAATCACGAGGTTACAAAGGTATATAGCCGAGACTGCGGTGGAAATAATCCAAAAATACTATTCGATGGCGAATGCGCCCCGGCCCTCATTAGCCGCCCCATTTAGCGGATCGAACCGCTCATCCTATCGGTGGGGCCTTCCATGCGTTGCAGCCCCTTTCCAGCACGGCGGCGATCGCCAAGACCTGCTCTTCTTCCCACGGTCGCCCGACGATCTGCATGCCAATAGGCAGGCCTCCTGCGGACCGGCTGACGGGCACGACCGCCGCAGGATTTCCCAGCAGGTTGAACCACTCGGCATAGCTCCAGGCATCCAGATACTGCACAGTTTTGCCTTCGATCGTCCAACTGCGCTCGCCGTGGCGAAACGCTGGAATCGCCGCTGCCGGACACAACAAAATCGGGTAGTTCCGCATCTGAGCAAGAAAGTTTGCCCGAAGCACATCGCGCTGAATCCACGCATCCAACAGCGCTTCGCCCGAAAGTTCTGGCTCGGCCTCGGACCATTCCAAGAACTGCTTTAATATCGGACTCTGGTCACTCTCGCGGCCTCGGAACATCGGGCCAATCAGCATGCTGCCGACTTTGACGAAGAATTTCTTCCAGATTATTCGCGCTTCCTCAAGACCCGTGGGACGAAACGGCTCAACTTCGAATCCGGCTTGGCGCAGAGCTTCACCGGCAGTTCGAACGGCATCTCGAATTTCTGAAGTGACGGGCGTGCGGCCGTCGTCTTCGAAGTAACCGACTCTGAGGCGCTTGGCCTCACCTTCATTCGGCCAGCGAACCGACACGGGAGCCGCGCACGCATCGCCCTCGTCGGGACCTTGCATCACCTCAAGTAGCAATTTCAAATCCTCGACCGTCCGCGCCATCGGGCCGACGACTCCGATCAAGGCAAATGGTCCCCCGGATGGCGGAAAATGGCCGGTGGAAGGGATGCGCCCCGGCGTGGGCTTCAAACCGCAAATACCGCAGAAATGTGCGGGGACTCGAATCGATCCGCCGCCGTCGCTGCCTACGCCTCCGGCCGACATTCCCGCAGCGATAGCCGCCGCCTCGCCTCCGCTTGACCCGCCGGGCGTGCGCTCCAGATCCCACGGACTGTTCGTCCGCCCGTAAAGCAGATTGTCCGTCTCCCACGCCATCAACATCTCCGGCGTGTTGGTCATGCCGAGCACAATTGCGCCTGCGTTCCGAAGCCGCGCGACCAACGGAGCATCCTGCGCTGCGACGAGTCCAGCGCGAAGCCGGGTTCCAGCCTCGCACTTCATGCCGGCAACTGCGATCGAACTCTTGATGCTGATCGGGACGCCGTGCAAGGGACCAAGGACCCTCCTGCTTATGACAGCGGCATCGGCGTCACGCGCTTCGCGCCGCACCCGCTCCGGATTCACCTCGACGAACGCGTTCAGTCTTGGATTAAGCCTCTCGATTTTCTTCAGATGGGCCTCAGCAACTTCGACCGCAGAAACTTTTTTCTCGCGGATATGCTGCGCCAGGTTGGCAGCAGGAAGGAATGTGAGATCGAGCACTCAGTTCTCCAGGACAAAAGCGGAGTCTAGCACGCTCATCGCCAGTGCACGGGGCTTGACCGCCTCTTCATGGCTCGATCCATCGCCAACTTCTCTTCAGCACTCAGCCGACGGTACGTTCCCTTCGCCAGGGTTCCCAGTTGCAGCGGCCCGATGGACACGCGCAGCAATCGAAGCACTTCAACTCCAACGCTAGCCAGCATGCGGCGAATCTGGCGATTCTTGCCTTTGTCGAGAACGATCTCCAGCCAGCAATTCTTTTCTCCCGATCGCAGCAGCCGGCATTCCTTCACCGTGAGTATCTCGCAATTGATGCTGACCCCCTTCAACATCGCCGCAATCAGGCTGTCGCTCGCGATGGTTGCGATCTGCACATGATACGTCTTCTCCAAATGCGTTTCCGGAGCGGCCACGTGCGCGCCCCACTCGGAATCGTTGGTCAGCAGCAGCAAACCTTCACTCGCCTTATCCAGGCGGCCGACCGGCGCAACCCACGGCAGAGATTCGCCAGTGCTGGCCAGCACCGAATAGACCGTCTCGCGGCCCTTTTCATCCGACGCGGTCGTGACCAGGCCGCGCGGCTTGTTCATCATGAGATAGATCTTTTTCTTTAGCGCAGCCTCGTGATCGTCGACCACAATACGATCGGAATGGAGCCTTACCGGTTTTTCGGGATCACGCTGCACGCTGCCATTGAGCCGCACTCGTCCGGCGCGAACCAGTTCTGCAGCTTGCGAGCGCGAGCAATATCCCAGCTTCGAGAGCGCACGAGCCAGACCAATTCGGCGGATTTTTCCCTTGAGCGGCAAGGGTTCATGCTAATCGATACGGTCGCGGCGCTGCACGCGCACAGTCAGTCATTGCTTGGTACTATGGGAGCAATCACCCGGCGGCGCTTGTGTCGCCGCCGCTGCGCTTGGTTTGGAAAGGAAAGATTTATGGTCCACCAACATCCTCCTCGTTTCCTCAAGATTGTCGACGATGCCCGAAGCCGCATCCGCGAGACCAATGTCGACGAGGTAAAGAAAAAGCTGGACCGGGGCGACAAGTTCCTGCTCGTCGACGTCCGCGAGGAAAGCGAATTTGCGAAAGATCATCTGCCCGGCGCGGTTCATCTGGGCAAGGGCGTCATTGAGCGCGACATCGAGGCGCACGTCCCTCAACTCGATACCGAGATGGTTCTTTATTGCGGCGGCGGCTTCCGCTCCGCTTTAGCGGCTGACAATCTGCAGAAAATGGGATATACCAAGGTGATCTCGATGGATGGCGGAATTCGCGGCTGGCGCGAAAAA
>Ga0187805_10000035_pt1 | contig 41965 bp, 68 predicted proteins | sample NC_wetland_sal_i_6_FD_132965 | JGI IMG/M metagenome (GOLD analysis project Ga0187805, IMG submission 132965) | Wetland sediment microbial communities from Neuse River Estuary, North Carolina, USA - Control_5 | ecosystem: Environmental > Aquatic > Freshwater > Wetlands > Sediment | place: USA...
AAGAAAAACGCAAAGCAATATTGCTACGATTACCGAAATGACTATCTGACGCAGGAGCGGCAGTTACTTCTCGACTTCCAGCGTCAAAATGGACGATTACCGCGTTGTAATTCTGTTGTCCCGTGATGCCCCTAATCACGGTCGAACCGCCGCTTCTGTTCCATGGCTGATACAATCCGCTCCGCTTGCGAGGTGCTCTCACAGATATTAGCGCCCCATCCATCGTAGTAACCTTCTTTCGTGAAAAAATGTTCCATTCCTCGATCGCTGCGGATTCTGTCCAAGCGCTTGCCTGAAATGATTTGCCAAGATGATCCATCAACCGTGATGGTCTCAATAGTGCCGTTTTCGAGCTGGATTCTTAACTTCATCTCAGTTTAACGAGCAGACCGAATGCCATTCGCGCGCGACTCCAACGATTTCAAACTGAGACACTACCCGCCTGTTTCTTCTTCCTCTTCCTCGCCGGCGTTTTCGTTCTCCGGGGTGGTGCCGCTCAGGTCCGTGCGCGCGAGCGAGGCTTTGCGAATCTCATCGATGCGCCGGTCTTCGTCACCCTCGTCGATTGTGCCCTTCAGTAGTTCATTCCCCAGCCGTATCAGCGCGCCTAACTGATCGATTTTGTAGTCCAGCTTGATCAGCATGGCACCATTGCGCACGAGGCGCTGCGCCAACCGGGTGTTGGCGTAGCCGATGTTGTGACGGGTTATGTTTTTCCGCCATTCGAGCAAGAACGTATCCACCAAGTCGAAGCCACGGTCGACTGGTGCTGTCGTTTGCGGCGCGACTTTCGGTTTCCGAACTCGAATCCCAGTTGCCCGAGCGTCGGCGGCATTTTTGCGCTCTTGTTCCTGAGTCATCGGTCTGGGCTCGCGATGCCCGGCCCAAGGCACCGACGCCTCGTCCGCAGGCGGCGCCGGAGCTATGCGGCCTTGAGCCCCAGCAGCGGCGCGCGCTGCTGCCGCCTGCCGACGAAGCGCGGCGGTTCCGATTGACGGAGGAGTGTCGTCAGCCATTATGCCTTCCACGAGTAGTACATTTTACATTTTTTACAGTAGGCGCGATTAATCATCTGTTTGTTATCGCTGTCGTACCAACTTTGACCCCGAACCACATATTTTCGCCTGCGACAATGTGGACAACGCTTACAACGATATCCTTTCCCCGTCGGCATATTTAATTCCTCGTCACACGAACGTCCCGTTGATGTGCTTGACGACTTCGTCCGCCGGACTGCTCTTGACCGGCTTGGCGAAAGCTCCGACCTGCTTCCACAAATTGGCAAACTGTGCGTCGGGATCGTTCGCCAGTTTCATCAGCGTCCGCTGCTGCGCGGTGACAGTCTCACCGGGATCGATGATCTGGCGCGGCCGGTACATGTCGCGCGCGATCCAGGCATACTCCGTCGCGTCGAGCACGTCGTCGTGGCCGCGTACAACCTCGGCGTCTCCGGTGTCAGTCATCGACGCGGTCTGAATCTGTTCGATCAGCCGCTCATCGCGGCAGATATAAATTTCGTTGGCGAGCGCGATGCGGAAGGTGCTGATCCGAAGATCGTTCGTCGCTTGATTGTCGATCCAGCCGATATTCTGTCCCGGCCGGTTATGGATGCGGTCATCACGTCCTTTCCATCGCGCAAAGCGCTGAATCGGATACTCATAATCGTTTTTGACCCGGCGCAGCACCTCGCCGCCGAAGCCATCGGTGATCGCGATATTCAGCATCGCGTAGTGGAACTCGGAGATTTCCGGGGTAGCGTAGTACCTGCCTGCAAGCGCAACTTCCTTAGCAACTCGATCAGGGGGGATTCGTCCTTCGAGTACGGCGGCAGTTGCAGCTGTGGATCCGTTGATGACAACGATGGCGGCAAAGTCGGTGACGCGGTTTTCGTCGCCGCCCCTAAAGCCGTCGTACCCACGAGCTGCATCCACTCCGATATAGTATTCGCAATTTTTCTGGCGCTCTTCATAGATTCTCCACAGTCCGTTATCAACGAATCGGATGTGGACCGGTCCTTGAAGCCTGAACTCGCCACCAGCCTCGAACTCACCGAAGCCGATGGGATCGACCAGATGGAGCTTGGCAAATGCGCGTTCTTCGCCCGAGAAAGCAGGCATCTCCGTCTGCAGAAAGCACGACATCGGGTCGCTCGGATTTTCCTGTTCGAAAAGCTCCTTCTTGCCCCGGTACCGGCCGCGAATCTCAGTCCGGCGCCAGGCGATTTGAGCGCGTTCGACGCCGGCATTCATGAACGCGACCTCGTCGTCATCGAGGCTGCCGAGATCAACCAGACTCGGATCCGCGTAGGCGTAGGGATCCTTCATCCACGGGCAGAAGTAGCGGACGAAGAGCGCATCGCGTCGGCGGTCAGTCACCCAACGTGCCTGCTCCCACATCTCCTTGAACGCAAGACCGCGGCGATCTGGTGACGGCGTGCTTTCGATCGCGACGAAGGTGTCTAGGGAACGAGGCACGAGGGGCAACATAGCGATGAACGGCGACTGTGGCGGATAGTGAGCAGCTTCGGTGAGCTGCATGAACTGAGCGGCGTCGCCGCGGCCCTCACCGGTCGCGAGAGCCTTGGAGCCGACGATGGTGGATGGATGCCGGCCGCCACCGACTGAGATACTCGACACTTCACGCCCGCCCTTCCCAGTGGAGCTGTAATCGGTGCGTACCCGGCCCGGAAGTCCATGCGCCATAATCGAATAGGACTTCATGATCTTGCCCAGCGTCGACCCGAGCTGCGCCATCACGATCCCCTGAAGACCCTTCTGATAGAACGCCATCGAGGTACCGATGCCGGTGACAACACGCGACAGACCGACGCGGCGGGGCTTGATCGCGATGATCCAAACGAGTTGCTTCTGATCCTGCACCTGGGCGCAAAGCTCAAGAAAGTCACGCTGCGCGCTGTTGGGCTGGAACGGGACATAGATATGCGGCTGCAACCGCTTGTCGAGGCGGTAGCACTTTTCGAACCACCAGGGGAGCTTGCGAAAATCGATCAGCATAAAGAGTACCCCTACCGTCCGCCGAGCGCCGAAACGCAGGGATCGCCTTTTTCGGGCGATAGGGGCGTTCTGGTTATCATCCCTCGCCTTGCTGTTGCACCGCCGACCGGTGCTGCAGGTCCGAGAGTTTCGCCGAGCACTTCGACGAGCAGGAATATTTCTCCTCGTACTTCCCGGTCTGGTAGTTGAAGACCGAGAACTGATTGGCCGGCCGGCCGTTGGGAAGCGGTCTGCCGCATGCGCCGCAGTTATTCCGATTCGCGGCGATCAGGCGCGCGTTGCAGCGCTCACCGATCTTCTGGAGCACTCCGCCGATCTGACCGAATTCGACGTTGGCCTTTTTCGGGTCGATCTTGGCGAGATGCGCGACCTCCCAGTGAGCGAGGAATTCGGTAAGCGCCTCGACGCTGAGCGGGTCGAGTTTCGGCTTCTCTGATTCTGCGTGCCGTGCCATTTGGGTTCTCCTTACTTTTTGCTGCCTGAATAATGCGGTCGGATCCGCCGATGAAAATAACTGCCGACGCTCGGCGCCAAGAGCAACTGCCAGTACTCGCTCTCGGGCACGCCATCATAGACATAGACGCCGCCGGCCTTGAATTCCACCTCGAGGCGTCCTTTCTGCCAGCCGACCGACGCGATATGGCTGCTGCTGACTGATTGACGGTTTATGCGATTCTCCCCGTTGCTAATTTGTTTCTAAGTAGTGGTAGCATCCGTTCCAACAAGTCGATTGCTGATTTGAGGTCAGCTTGGCTATGTATCAGACTCCAACTACGCTGCTCGTCCTCAAGGATTAACATTAGATTCCAGTTCTTCGGTACTTGAGGTGCAACGGCATGGTGTAGCATGCGGCCGAAGTTCAGCCGCTCTTCGGGATTCACTTTCCATAGCCTCGGAACCTAGGATTGACCAGGTTCCCGATCTCGCGATCGAGTTGCTGTTTCTTCGCCGCTTCTATGATGCCGGGTTCCCATCGGATGAACATGAGCTTGCACGTGCGGCAGACGAACGACGTGTAATACTTCGCCGCCGAGGTTCCGTGCTCGGCAAGCAGGTGCACGTCGCTCTTGGGGCACTGGCCGCGCGGGACGTTCTCACACAGAGGCAAGTCAGGCATCGCTCTATTCCTTAGACTTCATGTGATGATGATCTGACTACGTATGTATTCTATGATCGCATCAACCGCTTGCTCGGCATGTTCCTGTCGAGTCTTCCAATAACGCTTTCGGACTTGGGGATCTTCAGGGTCGCCATCATAAGGGTATAAAGTGCCGACCCTGAGCAACGCATCCACAGCTTTTTGGCGCAACTCATCGTCCTTGCTCATGGCACCACCTCAACGCTGCGCGCCGGCATGTGTCCGCTGGTACCGGGCTGGCACGTATCGCGCACCAACTTCGAATCGCCGTAGCCGAACAGCGCCGGGATCAACACATCGGATTCGCGCGGTGCGTACGCCCACCAGATGTCGAGATGCCAGCCGGGCGGACAGACCGGGAAGGTATCGCAGCGGACCTCGATCACCGAGCCGTCGATCCGCATCATGCATTTCTGCGCCTGCATGTTTGGGATCGGGGCGGCGACTGCGACACTGAACAGCGAGGCACTGAGAGTGCGCGCGATCCGCCTGAGCACCCGCTTCCACCACGGCACATTCGCACCGCGCCGGACTTTCGGCAATGAGACAAGCGGCGCATCCGGCAGCGGATGTCCGAGCGTGCGCTCCGCTTCGTCGCGTGCGATTGCTTCGCCGTGACCAACCTTGCCTTTCAGATAAATCCCCATCTGTTCTTCCAGGACAGTGATCGCTGCGGGCGCTTCCCTAGCCGCGCGCTGGATCCCCGGCCAGTTGTCCGGATTCTGGAGCGCCGCCGACATCTTGTCGCTTTCGGCGTTTAGCAGGTCGAGAAACGACTGACTCACCCGATCGCTCGCTGGCTCGAACAACGGAGGGGGGTGGGTCGGGTTGGAGGTTTTCAGGTTTGATGTTTTGGATTGCGGCAGCGAGGGCGGCGTCTTTTTCTTGTCGGATTCTTTCTCGTCGCTCATATTCGTCTTCCTCATCGTTCGCCGGGTCCGCTTCGATCTCGAGATGCCGGATGAGTCGCTTCCAGTGCTTCGACCGCGGCTGCCCGCTGAATCGGACCTGCACGATCATGTCCTTGGCGACCGGAATCGTGAGCTCAACAGTTGCGGAAACCGCAAAGGGCGATGCGGCGAACGCTGGACCACGTTGCTGCGCTGGTTCGACCACCGCGCGCACGCTTGCGGCCATGCTTGCAAGCGCTTCTGCGCTTGGGCGCCCGCCATTCGCCATCGCCGCCAGCACGTCAGGCGGCAGTGTCTCGGCAAGCACTTCGGCCTTTGGCGGAGCGATGGGCGGGACGTACTTGGGATCAGTCACATCCAGCGCACCGGTTGCGCCGGCTTCGTACTGCGCGCGCAAGGCGCTCGAGTCGTAGTGGATTTCTTTTCCGCCACCTGCACTCATAGTCGGTACTCCTCGCGCTACTGCGTCGGGTGTGATCATCGGTCCGGTGACAAATTCAGCCATTTCACGCGACCTCTCTAATCCATTTTCCCATCGCGTTGAGCTCCCGGCGCCACTCCGGTTTCGGCGGACACGCGGCGGGGGCGAAGCTAAATCCTTTGGGACGACTGTTCCACAACAGCCGGGTCAATTCCATCAGTCGCCACACGGTGTCCTCATCGTGCGCCCGGTGCCAGGTGCCCGAACATTTCCGGCTGCAGAACGCCCCATCCTTGGGACGTCGGGGCACGGTCTTCAGCTGCTTCTGCTGCCCGCATTGGTCGCAAGTGATCACGACCGGATTTGTGGCACGGAAGGTCATCCCTGAAAATCACCTTTCTCATATTTCCAGCGCACGTGATGGAAGCCGTAGAGATGGCCGAAGTAATCCATGACCGATCGGAAAGTCTTCGGACAGCAGGGGCAGTGTATCCACGGCGGGTTCACGGTGGCAGTAATCGGCGAACCAGGTCCAAAACTGGGTGTCGCAAAACGGACGACGCCTCGTTTAGCTGGGCCTGCCGTTGCTGTTCGTCAAAGAGTCGCTGCTGTTCGTCATGCTCGTCTTGCCATTGCCGGCGCCAGTCGCGCGCTGTCAGATCGTTCGCCGTGCTCAGAAACAACTCCTCGTTGCTCTCGATCAGAATCTTGCGCGCGAGCATCGCATCTTCAGGTGGAACCGCCTCACCGACGACTTGCAGGCAGAATATGTGTTCATCGCACAGCCGAACGACGTCACCGGAATTTTTAATCAGATATGCGGCGTGTGAGGAACTTCCGATCACGGGGAAGTCGCCGCGCGCCTTGAATCGTCGTCGTTGGGATATGCTCAGATGCCGCAGCAGCAGTATGCGAGCACGGCGACGCGCACGCGCGTCAAACCCCGGCTGCGTCCTTTGAATTCCGAACGCTCGTTCAAGTAGCTCTCGTTGGAGCTGTGCCAGCCTCTCCATGTGCGCAGGCATCGGTGGCGGCGTGATGCTGCGTATTCGATGTTCCTCGACACGTCGTCGAAATTCCGCTTCTTCGATTTCGCGAGCGCGCTGTTCATCATGATCGGGGATGGACTCCTCGGTGCGTGCTATACCCCACTGAATACGCATGTGCCGTTCGAACTGATCTACCGCGGTTCGATCTGCGAAGCGGGAGTAGTCCGGCTCGTCAGTATTAGCTATCGCCATCCGATACGCTTGCAGCCTTTCGTCGTCGCCATCAATCAGACGACCTGGATTCGTGGGTAGTGGCCGGAACCAATAAAGAGCCTGAGGAGCCTCGACGACTGTGCCGGGCGGTAATGCGCCCGGTTGAAACATCGCGTCATGCAACTCGATTGTGACCACCATGTTCCGGTCGTGAGTCGGATTACAAACCTCGGTGTAGCGCCGACCGGGACCCGGGATTTCAATACGGCGACGCTGACCGGGACCGATAACTTCTCGCGCGATACGCACGCGCTCACCCTCCTGCGATCTGCGGGATCAGCACGATCTCTTTCGCGCTCGGATCGAACTCCTTGATCTGCTCTCCCGGCTCCCTGCCGGCGTCGAGACGAAACGCCAACATCCTGCGATGCAGCGCCTGGTCGAATGTCTCGCGTGCGACCTGGATGCTGCCTTCATCGTCGAGCTCCCAGCGTGTCGGGATGTCTCCGTCCTTACCCATTCGCCTAAGTATGCCCATATCAGTTACCTCCTTCGATTTTGTGGTTCCGGGGGCGACCGTCCGATCTCAGAGACGGCCCGGCGAATTCCGCACGGCTGGCTCCATCCGGGAAACAGAGTTAATGGCGCTCACCGCTGCCCCCGTTTGAGTTTAGTTGCGGCGACCGGATTCGAACCGGCAGTCTCGGCCTTATGAGGGCCGCGTGGTTCCATTGCACTACGCCGCTCCCGTTTCTGCTTTTACGCCGCGACCTTCCGCTTGCGCCAGTGGGCGCGCATCCTCCGCGCCTGCGCCTTGCGATATTCCTCAGTCTGTTGCGCTGAGCGCTTCCCCGGTGGGGGCACCGCAGCGACCTCCCCGGTCAGGGCCTCGATCGCGGCCTCGATTCTGTCCTTGTACTTTAGTAGCTGTGTGACAATCTCGTCCTTTGTCATGATCACCTACCTCCTCGTAAGTGCCTCCCTCTATAACAAGTCATGGGACAGCTTGCAAGACGCGCGCTCAGATCCCGAGGCCGATCTGGGACGTGCGGTTTTTGGCTATCTCGATGTACTCGGCACTCAGCTCCAAGCCGACCCCGCGCCGGTCTCCAGTCATCCGGCAGACCAGCGGCCTTGCGCACCCGAGCTACCCTGGCGCCCCAGATCTTGTAGTCACCGCCCTTATGCGTCCCCGTCTGCGGGAGCAGGCCCGGCAGGCGGGCCCAGATCCGATGGCTCCCCGACTTGATATAGGCGCCGAACCAGGGCGAGAGAAACGGGACAGCTCCGCTTACATTCTCGAGCATCCACCATGCGGGGCGAAACCTCCTGATACATTCTGCGACTCCTGCCGCAAGCGAAAAATCTGGAATCGGCGCGCTGGGAAAAAAGGTCCTCATCATCCCGTGCTTGCTGAACTCCTGGCACGGCGTGCTCGCCCACAGCACATCGATGTGAAACGGCTTGAGCGGTAGCGCTCGCACGTCGGCCACGATGTCCGGTTTGAAGCGCGGGTCAATATCGAGCCGGATTACTCGCCATCCCCGATCCAATGCCGGCTGGCTGGCGCCTCCCAATCCGCTGCACAGGTCGAGCCATACGAACTCTCTTTGCATCAGGGTCATAGTGCTGGCTTCTTATCAAATTCGGAAAGGGAAGTCATGGGACAGCTTCAGGGGGTTGGAGCCTGCGCTGACTAAGCGAACAGGCCGGGGCGACGCGAGCGAGCGGGGTGGGCTCGGACATTGGCGCGGCAGCGGGCACGGCCGCGGGCCCGGAATAGAGCCGCGGGCGGCCGGCGCGTCTCGAGGGAGCACCCGCGCGGCGCTGAGCTCGACCGAAAAGGAATGCTTACAGCAGGGTGCCATGGTAACCGGTCCCAGGGTCGTATAGGCCAGCCTAGTTTACATAATGCCTCTTACGCGAAGGCAAATTGAGAACATTTTGCTACAAAATGTTTGCAGAGTGCGAGGGCTATTCATCGCGCCGGCGCGCCAGCACCCGAGCTTGCGCGATCGGTACGCCAAACGCCTTGAGCTCGGCGAGACGTCGACAGTAGCGCGCGCGGCCGGCGCAAGCCTTCTTTAGATTCTCATTGCCCAAGAGCTTATGGATCCGAGCCCGAGCTAGTCCACCCTGGCGCTGGCGCGCGCGGAAACCGGTCCAGTGATTGAACAGAGCCATCGCCAAGGAGAGTAAAGAAAGGCACTGCATTATGTCAACTAGGGCACAACGAGAAACCTCTCAGCAACCCTTGCTAGGCCGCGAAATCGAACACTTCCCACACACCTCAGTCGTTTCAACTAGACGCCAAGCCACCTGATCAGATATCCGCTGTTTTGAGTCACGGGACCTCCAAATTGACGCAGATCGTGCATCACCACGTCTGGCCTGTTCTGACCCCCGGAGCGACACAGACCGGTCAAGTAGTTGACATCAAATGCCGGTCTATGGTATATACACGGTCAAGCAGATGAAAAAGAAACCCGTCAGTCGTCAGCGCGAGTGGCAGATCAGAAACCGAGACAAGATGCGCGCGCACCACGCGGTTGGATACGCTTTGCGCACCGGCAAGCTTCGACCGCCTGATGCGTGCGAAAAATGCGGCAGACCTGCAAACGAACAACGACTGGAAGCCCATCATTATCTTGGCTACGCCGAGGAGAACCACCTCGACGTCGAATGGCTCTGTCAAACCTGTCATCGCCATAAACCAAAAACTCATTTGCCACCGTCTAATTTGCCGCCGATGGATCGAACAGAGCTTGCTTCAAAGGGCGGTGTGAACGCCTGGAAGGACATCCCAGCCGCCCAGCGCTCGCGGATCATGAGCGAACGCCAGAAAAAGCGCTGGGCTCGGGTCAAAGCAGAAGCGGAGGAACAGACATGAATGCCGCTGAGCTGTTACGAGCTATCACCGATCTCACGAGTCCAGCCATGCTGCACGCGGTCGCGCTGCGCGCCGGCGCCTTCTGGCTGGCCTACGTTCTCACGACCGGATTCTGGGTTTGGGTTTGGACGTTCAACAAGTCGGCACCGAAAATCTGGCGCTAGCTCGGTGCTCCACCGCGGAGCGCTATGATCTGCCGTGCCGCATTTTCAGCTTCGGCTTGTTCTTCTAAACTGGGTGTGTAGCGCGCTATCATCGCCCGGAATTCGCGGTCCTCAATTACTGGGTCACGGTCGCTAACGCCGCTGAGAAACTCGTGACAGCCGTTGCAAACTCCGCGCAGGTCATCCAAGAGCTCGTGACCGACGCGCTCATAAGTGACATGGTGAACGGCGCGCATTCTGCGAGTACTGCATCGTTCGCAATATCCTCGAGCGCGTTTGCGAACCGCGCTCTTCAGTAACGCCCATTCCCGCGACGCCAAATACCGATAGTAGTCCATAATTAATCCTTATACGCGAACGGCTGCTGACCTGCTAGATTTTCGTCCTTTTTGGTGGATTCAAAATACCCCTCTTGTCCTGTACTAGTGGGGTATTTGGACCCATCAGATTGGGCATTAGCGGCGCTGATTTGACTACTATAGCGATAAGGCTTGCCTTTCTTGCCTGATCCGCTCCGGACAACAAGTCCGTTGCGATACATCGTGGCAAGACATGAACGCGCGACCTCGTAAGAGATTGTCAGTCCGTCTGAGATTTCTGGAGCTGTCATCTCGACGCCAGGGTCTTCATCAAGCATCTCTTTGACTCGCTCCTGATAGACCTCAGCCAACATATAATTCTTCCATCCGCCACCGAGCTCAACCGATCCATCTTCGTTCTTGATGAGTTTCGATTCTGCGATACCTTCGCCGCGAGGATCACGCACCGACGTACTTGAAATGGAATGAACTCCAGGTCCGAATCGTCGTACAAGGATAATTGGGCTGACCCGCGCCGCAAGTCCTTGGCTTCCCAGCGCAGCAACTGCGGCATCTCCGATGTTGCAATTTTTCGGTGCATGATGGATCGCGACAATATGACTGCCGCTTCCCGTCGCCACCGCCTGCATCAACCCGACGGCCTCGCGCGTTCCTGCGTAACTCATCTCGTCCTGTACGGGAATAAAATCGAACAGCATGTCTACGATCACAAGCACCGCATGCATCCGCGTGATTTCCGAAGTAAGCCGAACTAAGAAAGCACGCTCATCTTCGATCTTCACGCTCGAAGCCGAAAGGAATCGCAGATTATCGCCTCGCGTCCAACCGAGCCGGATTAGTTCCTGTCGAGCCGCCATCGTCTCGTCTTCGCTCGCGATATATAGCACCGGCCCTTGTTGAACTGGTCGTTTCAGAAAGTCGTAACCCTTCGCGACACAAACCGCCATCCATCGCGCTAATGTAGATTTCCCTGCGTGCTTCCCACCTGTGATCATTGAGACCGCCGAGGAGTAACAAAGCCGATCGATCACTGGTACCCGGCGCAGATATTCCGCATTCGCCTCGGCCGCCGCTTCGTAGTCCTCAAGCGCGATGATTTCGTTCTGCTCAACAACGAGGGCCGGCGCAAGAGTTCGCTGCATCTCGCCCATCAGCGCATCAAGCGATACGCCATCGTAAGCAAGACCCGCCAACCAGGTTGCTTTGCTCGCGATCTCGCGCTTGGTCGCCATGTCGCGCACAATCCGGGCGTAGCTAGCGATGTTCTGCGCCGTCGGCACGAACGCCGCCAATTCCGCGATGTATCCGGTACCGCCAATTTCTTCAAGTTGATGACGTGTTCTGAGCTCTTGGGTCAGCGTGATCGCATCTATCGGCGCGTGCAACTTGTGCATGATGGTCAGCATCGCGTCGAAAATCTGCCGATGACTCTCGCGGTAGAAATCGGTCGTTTTCAGGACTCTGATGGCTTCTTCGATTGCCTCATTTTCGAGCAGAATGGCGCCCAGCACCGATTGCTCAGCTTCAATGTTCTGGGGCGGCACGCGCCTTAAAATATCTGGTTGGTTGGATTGGTGCTTCGGTCGCTCAGGACGCGGATTTAGCCCGTTTCCGTGGCCGTGCGCGCCATTCCCATTGACTTGGGCGCGCCCGCCGACGCTGGTAGCTGCGTCAGCGGGCTGCGCATCAGTGGATTGTAAGGCGCAAACGCCTTGTCTTGCATTGACATCACCTCCTTCCGGCTGCTTGTCGTTGCTTCCGGGGGCAGGCTTCGAACCTGCTATTCCGGGGCTGCGATTCGAACGCAGATTCGCGGGTCCAAGGCCCGCTGTCTTGCCAGATTGGACGACCCCGGAGCCGTTGGCGAGCCAGGCTGCGACCTCGGCGCTCGAGCATCCTTTCAGGCACATCTGCCCATGGGCGCTCGCAGCGAACCAGCCTAATCCGGTTCGCGGGTCAATGCCGTGTTCGTCTGGTTTAAGGGGGCAGCGCGCGCGGAGTGCTGAGTTGGGTATTGTCCATCGAACATCCTTTAATTTGCTTGCGACTTCATGGAGATCCACATTCTACCCCTGCTCCGACGTAAGCGCGGGGGTGGTGGCGAGCGCAGGGGGATGAACCCGCCAGCCATCCCCGCGGCGAAATTCTCTTCGCCATCAGGGTTCTTAGTCCTCCAATCCGGCAAAGTCAATTTGAACCTGTGGATAACCGAAAGTCGAACGCACGTTGCTTGTTGACGCCACCGGTAATATCGGGTAGTAATCTTCATCATGCCAAATGGACGAGCCAAAAAACCAGCGATGAAGGTTTTCAATATGAAGATTCCGATACCGCTACTCGAGGCGTTACAACGCCAGGCGAAAAAAGAAGACCGGACGGCGGCATATCTGGTGCGCGTGTTCGTACGACAAGGACTTGATGACCGAAACCGAGGAGGTGCCAAGTAATGGAGGAAAACGCTTTAGTCCAACAATCATTCGGCGCGCTCAGTCAAGAGCGTGGGTCTCCGGTCGGCCTTATCCTGCAAGAAGGGCTGTCATTCGAGGAGCTAGTCGAACGCTGCGCCAGCCTCGCCAAGGTGCGCAGTTTCTCGGGCTTCGCGGTCGGCGACGTGTTCGCGTATGCGCGCCGGGTTCACGGCGAGAAAAAGGCGTTCGGAGCCAAGTTGGTCGAGACCGCGGATCACACGCTCGCCTTCTGCCGGAAAGCGGCCGACGTCTGCGACGCGATTCCCTATAATATCCGCTTCGGCCGGCCGCTCAGCTTCGAGCATCACGTCGCAGTCCACAAGATCAAATCACCAGGCTGCGCGGTCCATCCAACTGTTGGCGATCCCAAGTGCGAGAAATGTGAAACCGCGCGGTTGACTGAAATCTCAGCCTGGCTGGACAAAGCGCTCAAAAAGAGGTGGACGGCAAGGGACTTAAAGGATGCGCTGGACGCGGAACGCTCCACCCACGTCCGCGAGCACGAACGCGCGCTGCCCGGCCAAGAGTTCGACCCCGAGGCCATCCGCGGTGCCGTCTCCGTCTTGAAGCATCAAATGATGGTGGTCAGGGAAAAGACTAGCGGTATCGTCACGGCGAAGGGCAAGCTCGACAAGGGTAAGACGAAAACATTGCTCTCAAAGCTCGACGACTTGGACGCCGCCTCGGCCGACTTGCGATCGAAGCTGACCGCGGAAGTCGGGGAAAACTGACGATTCGGAGTCCACAAATGTTGCTTCTGATCACTAGGATGATCTGGCAAGCATGGCCCTGCTTGTGGACCTGTGTTCTTTTTTGGTCACTTGTTCTCTGGATAGAATACCATGTCATCCGACCCCGCATTCGCCACCAAGTGCCATTTTATTTGAGTTGGATCGGTGCCTTGATGAACGGAGTTGTGACGATAGCGAATGGCGGTTACATGCCGGTTGTGGGCGAACATGGCTCCCCGCTGTCCGTATGGATACCAGCTACTCATTCGTCGCTCCTATTACCACTCGCGGACCATGCAATATGGAGGAGGTGCCAAGTGAAACTGATATCGCGTTGGGCCAACCAACCGCTTGCATGCGAAACGAAAGGCGATGCCTGAACCACGGAATCAATTCCGAGTAGGAGTCAAGTAGAAATAGAAATGTGGACGAAATTTAATGTCGAGATGAAATTCCTGACCCAACTGTGCGGCAGTCTGCCCGCCGATCCTGAGTTGCAAAAAAAGTGGCTCGAGGCGCGCAAGCCGCGTGTGCGCCCGCCGGACTCCAAGTCGATTGACGAGGTCGCGCAGGAAGTATTGGAGAGCACGAAAACGGTTGAAGAACCCGACGTGGGATTCTACGTCTTCCAGCGACAGGAAGGCGGCCTAGCGCTGCGAATGGCGACGATTCGTGCGCACATCAAGGATTGCGCTCGTGTGCTGTCCAGTTTGTATGTCGGCAAGATCGAGAAAGAAAAATCCTTCGCCGTCAAGGTGGTAAACGCGGTGTATTACGACCCAGCGATCTATTGGCTGCCCGTTCTGAATCAGACCGATGGGTCGCCAATCACACAACCGACAGGAATACGCGACAAAGCCATCCACGTCCGCACGCCGCAGGGCGAGCGGTCAGCCATCAAGACTTTCGAGTACGTCGAAAACGCGATGCTGCGGTTCCCGCTGCTGCTGCTGACTCAGCCGAGCGGCAAGACCGTAATCAGTAAGACCGACTTAAAACATATCTTGAATTACGGTGGAGTGCATGGATATGGCGGCGAACGCAGCGATGGCGAAGGTCGCTACATCGCAACGATTGATAATGACGGTGTTCAAATTGACGATTAGACGACGAGGCACGTAGTGGCCCGAAGTGAACCGTAGCCGAGTGATCCCTTGACGTGCGGTGGCATGCAATGAAGTCGAGATTTGGAGTGTTTCGCGGCGTACTGGAGTCGAGGTCTGAAGCGCTGTGGAGCGCGCTGATGCGTAGCCGAGATGTGCTTTGTTCTGAAGTGATACGTAGCCGAGATGATGCCGTGAGGTGAGGTGGGTTGGAACGCAGTCGAGGTAGGTATGTGCCGGAAAGAATTGCTATGCAGCCGAGGAGTGTTATGGACTGTGGTGCGCTGCTATGCAGCCGAGGAGTGTTATGGACTGTGGTGCGCTGGAGTCGAGCATTGTGCTGTCGAGGAGTGTTTTGCGCTGGAGTCGAGACATGCACTGTGGCGCGCTGGGGTGATGCGAAGCCGAGAAATGAAATGTTCGCATAAAGGAGAAAAAGGGACAATGGCCGATCTAAGCACTTTAAACGGAATCAGCGAAGCCCGTAGCAAGCTCTACACCGAGCTTGAAAAGGGGAAGATTAACGAGGCACGCGCCTTGGCACAGGAACGAGTATTGCGCGGACAAGTCGAACTCAAAGCGACCATCCCGCTACGACTCGTGGCGATCATCGCTAAGTCCAAAGGGGCCGCTGCGCAGAAGTACGCCGAGCCGCTGATGCGGACTCTGCTCGGCTTCGTTGGCGGACCGGCGGCGATTGAGACCGCGGAGCACACGGACAATGCCTGATGGAATGAAGTTCCGCTGCTTGCGCTGCGGCAAATTGTTTTCGACCCTGCGCGCGCTGACGATCCACGCCGAGGTCAAACGCGAAGACGGCGTGCTCGCGACGTTCATTAGGGCAAAAGAGGAGAAGGCTGATGATCGAAATCAAGACTGAAATGTCGCCACCGCAAGAAGCAATACCGGCACAGCCGGCGCGACCCCACGGATTCAGTGTGACGACGTCTGCCGGCGATTATCTCCACTGGTCGGTCAAGGAAGGGGCGCTGCATTGTTATCGTCGGGAATGGATGGAAATCCCCTTGACTGCCGTTGACTTCAGAACATTCGCTGCGCTGCTCACTGAAATCGCCGATAGACTGGAAACCAACCAGGCAAACGGAGCCAAGAGCAATGCCTGAAACAGAGAACCAATTTCTCGATCGCCGCCAGCGCGGACCGCTGATCTGCGAGTGCGGCCACCTTTACGAAGGCCATTCCGAGCGGCGGTCATTTGATGCCGACACTGGGACAACCGCTGTCACTTGGCCGTGCCAGAATTGTGGATGCTACGAATTTCAGGAGGTAACTACAGATGCCAGCGAATAACCAAGAACAGGCACGCGAAGCTGACGGGATCGAAGTCGAAGATTCGAAGGTTCTCGCGACTCTGAGCAAAGCGGAGATCGACATTCAGATCCAGACCGCAAAAGCGTTTCCGCGCTCGATTCAAAAGTTCAAACGCGAGGCGCTCGAGCTGGCAACTCTGGATGCGGAGACAGCCGGGACCATGTTCTACCGGCTTCCACGAGGCGGAAAGACGATCGAGGGTCCGAGCGTGCGCATGGCGGAAGTCGTCGGCTCTGCTTGGGGTAATCTCCGATACGGCGGGCGCATCATCGGCATCGAAGACAATTTCATCGTGGCCCAGGGCATGGCGTTTGACATGGAAAAGAACATCGCCTCGACGATCGAAGTCCGGCGCCGGATTACTGATCGTTGGGGCAAACGCTACAACGACGACATGATCCAGACCACTGGGAACGCCGCGATCTCGATTGCTCAGCGCAATGCGATCTTCAAAGTCGTTCCGTTCGGGATGGTCAAGAGTATCTGGGAGAAAGCCAAAGAAGTCTCGCTTGGGAAAGACCTTACGATGGAACAGCGCCGAGACCGGGCGATGGCTGCGATGGCTAAGATCGGCGCGAAACCGGCAGAGATTTTCAAGGTTCTGCGATGCAAAGGAAAAGACGATCTGACGATTGACGATCTGCTGACGCTGCAAGGCTTTTTGACTGCGATCCAGGACCGCGAGACAACCTGGGAGAACATCGTAAAGGAAGCGACCACCGAGCCGCAGCCAACCAACCTTGAAGAGGTGATCGAGATTGTCCCGGGCAAAGCCGACAACAAAACGGCTGCCGCTCCCGCCAGCGATGCGGTGCCATTGACGCTGGCGCAGCGAAAGATCTTAGCCAACACAGCCCTGATGTTGGGTGTCGAAGGACTCGACTTGGTTCGCGTGCTGAATGAAGTTGCCCAAACGCTCGGTTTTGCGTCTTTCGAACTCGTGCCTGGGAGCCATGAGGCAGCCTTCAAACAAGCGCTCAACGAAAGGAAACCCGAGCTATGAGAATCCGTGGACGCCGGGGCGCGGTTAAAATGCCCGGAGGACCGGCCTAGCGACCCGGCGGTGGCTACATGCCACCGTAGCTCAAGCGAGCACCGGGATTCCCCGGCCAAGGAGAGCAGCAGCGCATGAAACTCTTTCGCTTTTCCAAGACGCAGATCAATATGTTCGTCGAAGACTGTCCGATGCGGTGGTACTACCGCTATGGGCTCGGAATCAAAACCCCGCCTGCCGGAGCCATGAAGCTCGGCTCGAGTTATCACGAGACTGCGGCGAAGAATTACAAGCAGAAGGCCAAAAGCCTCAAAGATTTGCCGCTGGACGAGATGACCGCTTACTTTGCGACCTCGTGGGAAAAAGGGTTGGAGCAGGAAGATGTCCTATTTGAGGAAGGCGAGACCCCAGACGGGCTCAAAGACCAAGGTGTCGAGCTCGTCAAAGCCTTCCGCAAGCAGATCGCCCCCTCAGTCACACCGGCGTCGGCACAAAACGTCGAGGAGGATATTCGGTTGCTCATGTTCAAGCCGGTTGACCCGCAGGCGGCGCCGAAGATTTATCCGCTGCCGGCGGATTACCGGGATGCCGGCACGGAGGCACAAGCCATCCTCGAGCGCAATGAGCATGACTGGTCGTATCTGCTGGACGCGACGATCGACATCACCGACAAAGACGCGATCATTCGTGAGAATAAAACCGCGGCGCGTTCTCCCAGCCAGGACGATGCCGACAAGCTGCTCGACCTGACCACCTACGCTCTTGCGTATCGACTCGCGAATAAAAAAGCCGAGGCCGGGGTCGCGATGGATGTAGCCGTCAAAACCGCGACACCCAAGGGACTTATCCTGACTTCTCAGAGGTCTCGCGAGCAGATACGCGCGCACCTCAATCGCATCGGCATGATGGTGAAAGCTATCGACCAAGAGATTTTCATTCCGCACACGAACTGGTGGGGCTGCTCGAAAAAGTTTTGCGGGTACTGGGACCGGTGTGACTTCGGAGGAAAGCACAGAGTCGCAGTGGACATGGGCGCGAATCTGACCAAGCAACTCGAAGAGTCAATCGCGAAGACGGAAACCAATGCCGACTGACACCGAGCGTAACGAGTTTCTGACGGAAAAGCTGGGGCTGTGGGTGCGCGGGCAGAAGTGCGAACTAAATTGGATCATTTGCCCGCATCGTAAATCGCATTATGAGCCTGATCCAATATTGGGCGGTACTCGTATCGCTTTGGATACGCACGACATCCCCGCCCCCAACCTGCTCTTGCCGGAGAATCTGCACCTGCTCATCGGGGCGCTGTGGAAGACCGAACATTCAGTAGACCTGTGGCCGCAACGAAAGCATATTCGAGTCGACAGTATAGACATTCGCCCCATTGACGGCGACTACCAGCGCGCCCTATTTGACGCAGCATACAAGATGGTGATGAAGGAGGTAAAGACGTGAGTTTAGAATACAAACAATATCGGAGAAGCCAGATCGCGGAGATGGCTGATTGGACGCCAGAGTTTGACATGACAGGAGTGTCGATTAGCGAAGCTGACAAACTTTCCGGCTCCCCTAAGGAAGGCGACAAGATCGCACGTAATCCGATGAATCACGCGGATCGCTGGCTAGTAGCTGGCGCATACTTCGCGGCGAATTTTGAACCTCTTTAAGTCGCGATGAGGGAGTCCCATGCCAACACCTGACTATAAGCAACTGCAGTTCTGCTCAAAGTGTGGCAAGCCCCTAGTTGGCGTTTACCTACTCTGCGATAGAAAAGACGGCCAATGGTGTGAAGATTGCTTCGACCAGACTGCTTGCGGCAAAGGCAAGCACGGGGAGGGCTGCTTCACCAAGGTATTTGAGGATGATTGACTATAAGAAACTCGCCGATGAATCCCGAACGCTCGGTGAGATGAATATGGACCGTGGTGGCCCTTATCTTCTTCGAGCGCAAGAACTCTTAGCGGAAGACGCCGACGCCATCGACTCGCTCATCGCCGAGCGGGACGAGCTTACGAAAGATTTGTTTCGTTTATCAGAATCGCAAGAAAGAGAACGCAATAGTTGGCGACAATGCACGAACACGTTACAACAAGTAATTTTAGAACTTCGCGAAGATATGCAATCATTCGAGAGTTGCGCAACCGATTTGGTCCGCCTGCAAGCCGACAACGCGCAGTTGGAACGTGAGATAACGGCATTGAAATCTCAGCTACCGAAAGGCAATGAAACGATTGTAGATTGTAACTGTGCAGAGTGCCGCGCCGCCCTCGCTCAATCCAAGGAGGACCGATGATGGCCCGTCCCGCTCTAAAGCTGATCGATGGTCGCTTGCACACGCGCATCTTGGCGCAGTACGTCAGACGGGAGAACCCTTTTTTGAGTCGCCCGCGAGTCTCGCCAGCCGTCGCGTTCTGTTGGGGCACCGCAGTCGGCCTTCTGATCGCAGGACTTATCGCCATGTGGGTGACGGGATGACTCCAGACCAAAAAGAACTAATGCGATGGTTGGGCGAGTTCAATTACAACTGGGACTTTTGTACGCCTGAACGAAAAGCCGAACTCTTAAGAAGGCTGGTTGTTGTACATGATGCAAGAGAACTTCTGCTCGCCTGCCGCGAGCACATTCAAGGACTGCTCACAGCGATTCAGCATCTGGAGAAGATCGTTGGCTAAGAAATTCCGCCTCACACCGCCCAAACCATGAGCGAGCCTATCCACATCATCATTGCCGGGGAAGCAGCCCCATTCCGCAAAAAGACCATGACTTGGAACGCCAAGGATGGTCGGTCCGGCACGCACGCGTATGATGAGAAGAAGTATGCTGGCTGGAAGGACGCTGCTCGCTACGCAGCCTCTCAAGTGATGGGAACCCGGCCACCCTTGGAAGGACCCTTGAGCTTCCGTCTTGAGGTGTACTTCCAGATTCCGGAATCAATATCAAAGAAGGCAAGAGAACGCATGTTGATCGGGGCGATTCGACCGACCAAAACCCCGGACTGCGACAACGTCATGAAAGCTGCGGCCGACGCGATGACCGGGATCGTGATCCGTGACGACAAGTACATCGTGCATGCGATCATCGAGAAGTGGTACAGTCAGCGGCCTCGAGTCGAGATTACTGTGCAGGAAATCGGACTGATGGCCGCAGCTCCGCAACCAACAGGTGGACTATTCGATGGCAAACCCTAGAAGTCCGCTCAATGAAGAAGCCGCCGCACACGCAGATGTAGCCAAGATCGAAGCATTACGCGAGTCGCGCGCAGTACCGGAACACCACGCGCGCGCCGTGTTTAGGCATCAACTCCCGACTGTGTTGCCAGCGCAATGGGAAATGGTGATGGAAGGGCCAGACGGTCGTGCGTACCGTTGCACGTCTGGCCTCACGTTTATCGTCTCGCTTGCTATCGAAGACGACGGGAAACAATGGTTGCACTTCAGCATTGCCCATCCTGAGCGATTACCGACCTACGAAGAATTGACTGATGCAAAAGACCTGTTTTGCGGACGCGAGACTAAGGCCGTCATGATAATTCCGCCACGGTCGCAGCACGTCAACATTCACCGCAACTGTCTGCATTTCTTCCGGTGTCTTGAATCGGACGGACTGCCGGATTTTACATCAGGAACGAAAAGTCTATGAACGCTAAGCTCGCCGAACTCGTCTCTCTGCTCGACGGCGAAATCAAATCGCCGGAAGTCGAACGCGCAGTCAAGACCATCATCGGGGAACTGGAAACCGAACTTCACCGCAGGAAAGGGCCAACTACTATTTACATAGAGAGTCTCACTGTCCCTGTCGCTGCACTTGTCCCAAGGAAATAACCCCATGACCGAAGATCATCGACAGATCGTGTATACCGTCCTCCGGCTGGAACGAGCGATCCGCGAATCCGCCGACGCCGCCTATCTGCTCACCGGCATCAAGCACAGAATCGTCGCCGGCGGTCAGAGCTTCGTCGAGGCGGCAACTCGGACGCTGGATAGTTGGGACGAGCGCGCGACGATGTGCTCCATCTGCCGCGATATTCATGTGCCGGACAGTCGGCATCCATGCGAGTGAGACTCAAATGAGCAAGCACAAGCACCGTTACCGACTATTCAGGTTTGACCTAATTGCTTGGCGTAAAGTGATGAAATGCGAATGCGGTCGCTGGTTTCTGCGCAAATGATCTGCCCCGACTGCCATGCCGAATTGACCCCGATGCGGGTATCTGGGAAGGCCGACTTCGGAGTCGGCTGCCAGCCCTTTACCGCAACGGTGGTGGAATGCAAAGACTGCGACTGGGCAAAAGTGATCTTCGATGAGGCGCTGGCGCTCGGTGAGGAGAAACAATGAAATATCCGCAAGTAATCTATCGCGCCCTGCGAAGCATGGATAAGGGATTTAAGACTACCGATCCTGTTTATCCTATCGCTGCAATTCTGCTGGCGTCTGTCACGCAAGGAGCGAACGTTGATCTGGTCGCGGACTATCTCAAGTTGCCACTTGAAGATGTAGCTTTGGTTGCTTCGCGGTTATGGCGAAATGGAATTTGGATGGGGAATCAATTGACGAGCAGTTGGAACGAAAAGCCCGATAACGAGGATAGCGGCTTGGAATTCTGGCTTGATGTGCATGTTGGTGCTGGCAACCTTGAACGAGGTATGCGTGCTGATGGCGCAATCACCTACAAAATGAACGATGATGGAGTGAAATATGTCGAAGCAAAATTCTCTCCAGAATTCCTAGAAAAGTTTGTAACACGCATGGACGTGAAAAAAGTCGGACAACAGTCTATCAGCCACCAAGCAGCTGGAAAGACTACTCCACCCGATAAAACCGCAAGCGACCGATAGCAGCGACAAACTGCGGCTCAGTCGCCCAGGCTGGCGCTGGAATCGAGATGTCATAGTAGCTCGTCGCGTCTGGTGCCGGATTGGGCTGACTGCCGTCTATCGCGCTCTGCGCAGCTTGCACGCACGCATCCCATGACGGATCGCTGCTTTTCGGCCATCGCACGAGGTCAGGGTCGCCTTTAATTGTGAAGCAGTCGTACTGTTCAGGATCGAACAACACAGACAAAAGATCGTGACCCCACCATCGCGGATGCAATACTCGCGTCAGAACGCTGTAGGCAACAGCGAGTTGTCCAGCCGCAGGCTGATCGCTGGCTTCTTTCCAGACTGCAAGCGCCAAGAAAATCAGGTTAGCGGCGGATTGCTGGGCTGGGGTCATTGGCAGGGACTGGCGAGAGTAGTCCGCTTATCTATGATGTCGCCACTGCGCAGCCATTGAAAATCCTCATCGCAGAGGCAAAAGCGCGGACCAGGTATGCCGACCATGACCGCCATTTGCGCAGCCTTCCCGCAGACCGCACAAAGGTCAAATTCATGACAGTTGCTCAACCAAATTTCCATAAAGAAGGGACCAGCGGGAGCCGTCGTCTCTGGACGCCTTCGGTGGAGGAATTGCCCCGTCAGCGCCCCGGCTCCCGCCAGTGATGATCATGGAGTCTGCGTCTTCACTTCACAATGGATGCCGGCGGACTTGCCACGACCACGGTGCTTTGAGGCGGACTCGTGCAGCTTAGAGAACCCGAGTCTGGACCCCATATCGCTAAATATTTGTACGACATGGTCGCCGTTGTTGCGGGCGCCGTCGTGCCTGCTTTTGCCGCTAGTCCGCCAGCTCCAGCTAGTCCCGTGCTGAGCATCGAGAGCGCCGTGTTACCGATGGTGCTGCCAGCTAGGGCAAACCCGACGCCCGTGCTGGTCGCCGGACAGGCAGTGGTCAGTGTGATTTCGGCGCAGCCGCTCAGTGCGAGAAATACGGCGAGGATGACGAGGCCTCGCCCCGTTTTTAACGTCCGGTTTAGTATTTTCATGCCGTCACCGGCCTTGATTTCGTAACTGTGGTCGAATTTTTCCACGTCACGTATTCCTCCGCGTGCGCCTGTGCGGTCAGTCCAAAGAAACTGACTAGTAGCATCGGAGCGTCGTCGTTAGGGTCTCGGTATCCCTCTACCAGCCAAGTCATCTCGTGCATCGGGTCTTTTCTGGAGTAGTACTTCATGGCGTTCCCTTGATTTCTTTCCTGCATTTAGCGAGCGCTGACCTCGCGAAGCGTCGCTCGAACCGGTTCATCGATGCTCCCGTTTTGAGACGATAAAGCATTCCATTCTCAGCGTCTTTGCAGGCTTTTTCCACAGCCCCGCCGACAGGCGGAGTTCCGTTACGACGCGGCCATCCGCTGATATCGTAGAAAGTGCGGCTCATGCTTTCACCGCTTCCGTGTCTGCTTTTGCGATCGTCGTCGGCGTTCTCAGCCAAGCCTCACCGCAGATCGCCAGCAGGCTCGGCACATCGATAATGCCGATCGTGCTCCAAGTGAACATCGCGTACCCCGGTGTGTCTCCTTCAATGTCGTCGGGAAGCGTTGCGCCGAGTTCACTCGCGAGCCAAGCGAAAGTGCCGTACCCGCAAAGGCTGGTGCAATGGTCTTGGGGATTACCGCCAGTCAGTCCCGTCGCGATCCAGCCGTTCGAGACGCCGATGTTCGGAACGAACTCGAATTCATCCGCCTCGACACCTATCTTGACTGGCCCCTGCGCGATGGCGTTCTGCAGCAGCGCAGCATCCGTCCAATCAACCGACTTGAACGGCCCGTCGTCGTACGTGACATCATCCTGGTCGAAACCGCCGGCCTGCATCAGTTCAAGAACTTCGTATATCCCTGCGCCGTTAAGCACGTAGTTCTTGCGCGCCCACTTGATCGCTTTATGTACAGGAATAAATATCTCAGGCGAGTCGCACGCCTTCGCAAAGCACTCTTCGGCAGTAACACAATCGCCGAACATGGCGTTTCCCCAAAACGAGAGTTGACTTGGTTTCCAGATGAATTGGGGCGGCGTTGCGCTGACGATCTGATGTGGCATGGCTGCCGCCAAGCGAGCACGTGAAGTTGGTTTGGCGCCTCTCAATAATCTAGGCATATATTTCTCTCCGTTAGATTCCGTTGCCTTCCCATATGTTGACTTTGCCGCTGCTGCCGTCCGTAACATACTCGCGCGGGTAGGGTGTCGTTGGAATCAGCTTGCCCAAGAACCCGCATAGTTCCTTCCAGCCGGCACCGTGATCCATGTCCATCGTTAGCAGGTCGTCGGGCCGGTCTTTGAAGTACTCACGGACCTCTGCATTGTGCCGTTTATAGCGCGCCAGCATCACGTCCGGATCGAAGTCCTTCTGCCCATAAACCAGATTATGAATTTTGTTGTTGACTGGGTAAACGTCCCACTGCCAGCGGAACGGGTTGTAGGCGTAGCTCCAGTGCCTGCAAATGCTGCCGAGCCAAGCAGGCTCGTCACGGACGGTGAAAATGAACTTGCTGCCTGGGTATCCTTTGTCGAGCTCCCGAAACAGGATCGGAATGGGCAAATCCGAGGCCGCGTAGTGACGTTCGAGAGTGAGCGATTTCCCCGTTGTCGTCATTTCCTGCCACACGTCTCTCGCCCAGAGTCCCGACGGCCAATGTACGGAGTCGTAACCGAGCACGCGCAACGCCTTGTGAAGTGAATTGGTCGCGGTCTTCTGCATCCCGATTCCGAATATGCGGCAGGGAAGCGGACCTAAAACCACCGGTGTAGCGTCACCATTGCGATAGACCGTGCCGCATCCGAACTTGCCGAAGTTCACCACGGTCTTGTCGTGTGTGACCTCGAATGTGTCCTCGCCCTGATCACGCGCTTGCGGGTACTCTTTGAAGCGTACCCGGTCGTTGTGATTGACGACGCCCAAGTAGCCGGGGTCAATCTCACGCCCAACATAACCGAGACGGCGCAACCGGATGTTGAAGTCTTTGTCGTCTGGCCCCCACATTGCGTATTTCTCATCGTAGCCGCCGGCATTGAGAAAGGCGTGTGCCGAAACCACGATGCGGCCGGAAAGCCCGCGCAATCCAGAACCCGGGATGACCTTCGCCCAAAGGAACGTCTCGGGCTCACGGAACTGAGCGGCAATGTACTCGGCGAAACCCTTCCCCGCGTAGTTATCGGCGTCGAGATTGCAGAGCACGTCTCCCTTTTCCAGCATCCCAAGCCGATGAGCCATGTTTTTCGCATGAGCCATCTGAAACGCGCTGTCGGTCCTGTGGGTGTAAACGACGAGCCGGTCGGATTTCAGAGAATCCAGGAGCGTCCGTAACTCGGGATCCTGCCCACCGTAATCAAGCACAACGAACGTCGACCGCGGATTGTCCGCCAAGTTTCTCGGCAAGGTCTGAGCGAGATGGGCGGTTCGATTCTTCACGGTGGTACAAAATACAATCTTCACGGAGCTTTAGTCCCTCGGCGTGATGTCGACCAGATAAATGCCGTCGACCACGTAGGTATCCGTCTTCAGACCGACAAGCTGAATTTGACCGCCCGGCAGACCGACGAACTGTCGGTCATTCTCGACCGCATTCATCACTGGATGAAGCGTCGCATCCCAAACCGGGCCGGGCCGCTTAGTTGAGGATTTGCAGATGAAGAGAAAGCGGGGCATCGGTCTTCTTGGCATCTCTTTCGGGATGCGGGATTCCGAACGGTTGCGGACTATCGCATAAATGCCCGGCGTGCGTCAATCATTCTCGACAACCGCCCATGACTTCCAGATTGTTCGTCACTGCGTACGTCTCCACTCCGATCGGTGCCAGCAGCCAAACCTTTCGCTCCGCGTGGGGAAGCACCTCTGCGACGCCTATCCACAGCGCGTAGCTCGCGGCGAGTCCGATCACAAAATCGCCTTCGCTCGGCTTGCCGCCGAACAGAGCAGATTCGATCGGCCCAATCTCGGTGCAGTGTCCATGTGTGATGTTGATGCTCGACGTAACGCCATCGCCGATTTCCAATCCTGCCAGCGCGCCAGCTTCGCTGATTTCGATTGAGTCCCACGGCTGGAACAATTTGCGGCTATCGAATGAGACCGGCGTACAGCCGGCGAGAGCTAGAACGATGACTAGGACTGCGCCAACTAGGATATTAGCGCCGGTCTGCAATCGCTCCGCCAGCCGTGTGAGAATGTCGATGTCGACCGCAACGAGGCGATAGAAGGGATCGGCGCTCATTTGCTGACGGGTGATGGCTGACGCAAGTGATAAATCGCCGAGATAGTTGCAACCGCGGCCGCAGCGAGCCCCGCATACTGCGGCGGTATGAATGGCATCCACAGATGCGCCGTCGAGACTGCGCCGGTCGCCACTGCCGTGATCACAATGGTCACTATGTTCTTCATTTCGGGAGCTCCTTTTCCGAAATTTTACGCCAAGTATGGTGGCCACAGCCACAAGCGGCCGGCACTTGGGCAACCAACATCTCAACCCGCGCATGGCAGCCTTCGCATTCCCAGGTCGCAACGCGGATGCTCATTTTCTCCCGCCATGAACATCGCGCTCATCTATGCGATCTACGATGTGCGTCAAGAGCTCAAGTGAGACCGCGATTTTGTCGTCGATGTCGAGCACCTTGGTCTGATTATCTATGATCTTAGACTGGTTGGCGACGATCAGTCCGTGGTCCTCGTGTACCACCTCGAGCAAGTCGACCATTTTCTGGTTAAATACCGCCTGCTGCGTATTGACCTTCTCGCGATCTATGATCGTCCACATCAGGAGTCCCATGAGGCACATAGCCATAAAAGCGAAGAACCCGTCGCGCGAGAAAATCGCGTAGAGAATTCGGAGCCAAGGGCTTTTGATGACGAGCAGGTCGTCTACATCGGTGCTGTTGTCAGGTTTCACTCAGTTATTTTTACCTCAGTCCTAAGTCAGTCCTAATCCGTGCCTGCGAATCCACTTGCTGGTATTGCCGTGGCTGTGGCTGTCGGTGTCGCGGCCGTTGCCGTAGCCGTCGGACTAGGCGTCGCGGTCGCTGTCGCAGTCGCAGTAGCCGTAGCGCTGGCGGTCGCCGTTGCAGTTGCTGTGGCCGTGGCTGTGGCCGTCGCAGTCGGAGACGCCGCCGTGTACTGGATGACGATTATCCCTTGACCACCGGCAGCGCCTCCGCTTGTCGATTCCCATGCACCACCGCCGCCGCCCCCGCCGTAGGTGCCCCCTGCGCCTCCGAGCTTCGTGTTATCCCCACCGCCACCACCTCCGCTACTCGCTCCATACGGAGAGCCGAATTCCGTGCCGGTATTACCTTGACTGCCGTTGTTGGAAGCGCCGCCGCCTGTGCCGCCTGCTACCGTACCGCCATCTGCCGTGCCACCAGTCGCACCGCCTGCAGAGGAAGAACCGCCAGCACCGCCAACACCGTTCGGTCCGGCAGAACCGCCGCCCCCGCCGCCGTAAAGACTGCCGCCCGCGCTGCCGTTGCCGCCAGCCGCCTGCGTGCCGACGCCACCTGAATTCGAGCCGCCCGTACCATAACCACTTTCGCTGGTCGCGCCCGCGCCAGCCTTCGCGCAGATGGAAGCGCCGGAGCAGCTTGTGCCATTGAAGTAGGTATCGGTGCCGTTGCCGCCGTTCGCTCCGCCTGCGGCACCGACTTGGAACTGAATCGTGTTGGGATATGTCAGCGAGAGATTGGTGATGATGCTATATGCACCACCACCACCCCCTGCCCCCCCGTTGTTGCTGAATTCGTTCTTACCACCGCCACCGCCGCCGATCGCTTGGATGCTATTGTTTGAACTATTCCAATCGCTCGGGACTGTGCAGGTAGTTCCCGAAGTAATAATCGAGGTGACGCCGGAAGATGCACAATCCGCTGCGAATACCTGCTGGGACAGCGCAAGCACCATGACCGCGATGAACGCGACGAATGAGAGAGTTCGCTTCATCGGGTTGCTGGGATCGTGATTCCTATTAACGCGCCACTCACCGGCGTCGGCGCAACCAAGGTGAGCGCTTGACCGGCAGTGCAGGTGAAAGCAGCCTGACTTGACAGGCTTATCGCACAAGCGCTGCTCAAGGTGATTGTCGCCGCCGGCGAGCCCGCCACATTGAGCGTGTAGGCGTCGCTCTCACTTGGATTGGTTCCGCAGACTGCAACCGCATTAGCGAGATTCGCAGCAAAGGTCAGCGTCCGCGGGCACGCACCCTCGAACACAGTCGCGCCGGCTGCCGGCGTGAAGCTGTTGATCCAAACATCGTAGGGATAGCCAGCACCAGCGCATGCAGGAGGAGCAGACACCAACCATATATCGGTCGAGCCGTCCGTCTCGATATATGTGCCGCAAGAGTTGCTGGTGCCTGGCGGGATTACCACGCCATTTCCCGTCGCCGTATCCGACCCGTTGCTGATTTGGAAGATGACTTTGTGCGCCCCGGTGGTGTTGTTGTTCACGATCCATTGATTCGACAACAGGAGGTACGAGCCGTTCGGCATAATGAACGTGGCATCGTTGCTAAGGGCTCCGGTCAACGTGAAGGTGTAGGGAACCGTATTGGCCGGGGCAACCGTGCCGGAAATCGAGCTCGTGTATCCGGTGCCTCCATACAGGATGTTGAGCGAGCCGACCCCGCTGGCCCCAGAAAGTGTCGCAACCTGGAGCATCGCGTCGGCGTTACCCAGATTGGAGACGGTGATGACGTCGCCTATCGCGTAGCCGGTACCGTGCGTGATGATCGAAGAGATTGACGTGATCGGGCCGGGAGGACTGGCCACAGCGAAGCTGATGACGGCAGGGACGGTAGGTATGGCTGCGAAGCTATAGGTGCCGCCGGTGATATTAGAAAGCGGTATCGTCGCCATCGACAGATTGATGGCGTTCTGCGTGCCCTGTGTTGAAAAGACATCGGTTGCGCTGTTGTCGGCCGCTGGAGTTGTCGTGAGCGTGATGCCGACGGTTTTACTTCCCGAGTTGTACGTCACTGGGGCGGTCGCGGTAACCACGCCCGAAGGTCCGGTCGGTCCGGTCGGCCCGGTCGGCCCGGCAGGTCCGATGCTGCCGCTACCATGCAGCCCTTCGCCACCAAAGCCGGCCAGCATTCCCGCGACCAATATGAGAATCAACAAATTGCTTAAGCGTTTCATCTCTTTATCACTCGCGCCAAGTGTCGACGCCGCATCCTCCTGATACTCCGCAGCAGTCCATCCGATCATGAACGACGGTCGAGCCCAAGCCAAGCGACGCCTCGTTCATCGGAACATTCGCTTTGAATAGATATCCCACCGACGCAGTTGGCGTGAAAAGTGGTGCATCGTTGGAGGGATCGCCCAACATGCAGCGCACGTCGCACTCCGGCGTGATCGTCCACGTGGTAGTTGAGCTCGAACCGAGAATTACTTGCGTCGAGCCGGTGCTACATGCAGCGGCTTGGGGCGGCGCGCCGTTGATTCCCAATTCGTTGATCGGCGCGCAAGTGGGACAAGGTGGCGTCGGTGTCGCGGTCGGTGTCACTGTGGCCGTAGCAGTCGCTGTCGCGGTGGCCGTCGCGGTTGCAGTAGCAGTAGCCGTAGCGGTTGCTGTGGCTGTCGCCGTCGCCGTTGCTGTGTCTGTGGCTGTTGCCGTGGCAGTCGCGGTTTGGGCTGCTGCGCGCTCGGGCCACCAGAGCACAGCGATGGCGCCCAAGAACAGAATCACAGAGAGTTGGTGTTTGCATCGTCTCATCTTTTAACTCCCATCAGGGCGTGTAGACATAAGTGTACGGATACGTTGTCGAGTATTGTGGCGTGCAATTCGAGCACGCGCTATCCCAGGCGGATACCAGATATTGATCGGCAGCCGCGATTCCGGACCCAGAGGTTGGAAATTTCTGCTGCCAGGTGTAGATGTCGGCGCTGTTTATTATCGGACTCAAGCCGGCAACCGCGTTAAAACACGCGACCGGCCAATAACTCAACTCGGCATTTCCGTCGACTAGGATGAATTTAACCTGCGCGAAGCAGCCGAACAGCGCATCAGGCATTGGTTTCGACGGTGTCGGTGTCGCGCTGGGCGTCGGAGTTGGCGTTGCAGTGGTCGCGGTCGCGGTTGGTGTCGGACATGGCGGCGTGCAAGTCGGGGTGGCGGTCGGCGTTGCGGTGATAGTCGCAGTCGGCGTCGGAGCCGTTGCCGCGGTTCCGTAACCGTAACTGCGTATCAGGACGATTCCATTCGCACCTTGGCTTCCACTTCCCGAATTCGGGTCTCCGCCTGTGCCGCCGAGATATCCTAGACCAGCGCCAACTCCTCCATTGCCGTTGGTGCCATTGGCACCGTTCGGGCCGGCCCGGTCGAATGTTTCGACCACGGCACCATAGGTTTCGGTGCCTGCCAGCGTGCCCCCCAGGCCGCCCGTACCGATACCGCCGCTTGTGCCGGGCATTCCATACGAGCCGCCGCCACCCTCGCAGAGCGTCGTGCCGCCCTGTTGACTGACACTGCTGCGGCCACCAACGGTTCCGTCCTGCTCCGCAAGCCCGCCAAGTCCGCCAGCTCCAACCGTGACGCTGACCGGTCCGTTCACGGCCAGGAGCAGGCATTGCATCAGTTCTCCGCCGCCGCCGCCGCCGCCGCCGTATTTCGTGCCGGTGTACCCGCCACCGCCGCCTCCGCCTCCCGACAATAGGGTCGCGAGTACGAGGATCGCATTGGTTGGCGGCGTATAAATACCCGATGAAATGAAAGTCGTTCCCCCTGCGAGCCCGGCACCTTCCACCACCGGCTCGCCGGCAATGCTGGCCCCAGCGAGGTCTAGGAATGTGAAGCCTGCCATATTGAGGTTGCCAGTTGGCGGGAACGTGGCAATCGTGGCGCTCGAGGTCAGCAGGCTTGAGTATGGAATCGCACCTGATAGTGGCAGCGTCGCCTTGATCAGCGCCATCGGCATTGTCTGCGTCTCAGCCACATAAAAACCAACATAGAGACCGCCGACGGTCTGCAAGGAAAAGCAGCCGTTGATGTCGGTGTCGGTCGCAACTGGGTTGGGTAGGACGGCATTTCCGCTGCTGGCGCTTGCCTTGAGTGGGAAGATGACTACCGCGTCACCGATCACCGGGTTTCCGAAGAAATCGTAGACGCAGCCAGCGACCGTCACGACCGGCAACACACTCGGAGTCGGGGTTGCGCTCGGCGTGGCGGTCGGCGTGGCGCTCACGGTGGGAGTGGCGGTCACAGTCGCGGTGGCCGTAGGCGTCGGTCCAGTGGGCGTAGCGGTCGCAGTCGTCGTTGGCGTGATCGTCGGCGTTGCCGTAGCCGTCGGACTAGGCGTCGCGGTCGCTGTCGCGGTGGCGGTCACAGTCGGTGTCGCCGTGGCGGTCGCTGTCGCCGTCGCGCTAACGGTAGGTGTCGCACTCGGAGTAGGTGTCGCACTCGGAGTAGGTGTCGCACTCGGGGTCGGAGTCTGAGTGCCGCTGTCTACGACGATTCCATAAGAGACCAATGTTTGCGTCGTGGTGTTGTACGACGCTTGAAAGGAGCCTGTCGGGTTAGCAGGCGCCGCTTGAGTGCCAAGCAATCCGCCAGCTTGGGGAGCAAGGTAGCCGTCAGTAATGATGCCTGCGATGCAAGAGATGCCGCTGCAGTTGTAATCGTACCCGTCCAACCCGCCTACGGAACCGTAGAGAAGCACGAGCAGCGACGTTCCGATGCCCGAAGACGCGAGACTCGGACTGTTGACGACCTCGTTGCCGCCTGACGCGCTGCCGGTTGTGACGCCGTGTGAAATGATATGGAGCGTTTTTGTGTTGTCGCCGGGATAGCGGACAATGTAGCCCGAAACCGACATGCGCGGACTGACTGTTCCAGTCCAAGTGGGATCAGTCGAGTCTCCTGGTTCCCAGATCGCGTAATAATCGTTGGTGTAAGTGCTGCTGTCGAGCAGCACATATTCTGAATTATTAGCGGCGATCGTTCCGCCGACAGGCGGAGAACCATCGGCGTCACTGGCTTGGATGAGAACGAGGTCGTTCGGCTGCACACCGAAGAGTTGAACATCGTTGGTATAGACACCGTTCGGACTCGCATTGGGCAGCCGGATCAGCCCTAGGCTCGGCTGAACGACCGGCGTGCCGCCTGGTGTCGCGCCGCTTTGTTTTATCGCAACTGAGATTCCCGCATAGGAGTGACCGTTGCCCGGATTGGTGGCCTGCGAATTGTAGCTACCCGTGGCTGCGCCGCTTGAGCTCCCCAGCGCTGCGTCAAACATCCCGATCGCCCCGTAGTTCGTCGCTGCGGACACGATCTGAGAGGTCAATCCGGAAGGAGTCGACAGATAGGGACTGGTTGCGCCGGAGTTATTTGCGAAGAACACGGTGAGCAACTGGCTGTCGTTATAATTCGGATTGATCGAAGGTGCGACAGCTTGCGTGAGGTTTACGAAAGCCGATGACGAAGAGTTGGTCGGTTCGGGCGTGATGCAGTAGTTAAAAGTGTCGATCACAGCGGCGTCGACATTTTCATAACTTATAGCCACGGCATTTGGTCCTGTCGCTACGCTTGAGGTCGACGTGTAAGGAATCGAAACTGTGCTGGGGTCGCCGGCCTGATAAGGGCGGTAGAAAACTGCTTCGCCGTAGGTGTTGAGCAAAAAGGTCCAGCCGGTTGCGGAGAAGGTCGTGGTCGTGTTTCCGCCAGCAGTGACAGCAATAAACGTCACATCGGCGGTGGTCGTTCCGGCAGGCAAGCCGATGCTTGCGGTGCCGTTGCCGAGGGTTAAGGTGCTGCGGCTGCTCGAGACGCCTCTGATGGGAAGCTGGGCCACCGCCGAAGGCGGCAGCGCCATCAAGAACAGCACGATCAACCAAAATGTGAGATCTCGCTTCACTAGAACGCTCTGATCAGCACGATCCCATTGGCACCCGTACCGCCCGGCTGGCCCGGCGCGCCGCCAACGCCGCCAAATTGGTTAAGACCGGCACCGACACCGCCGTAGCCGCTGCCACCTGCGGCACCGTTTTGTCCAGGAATCGCGATGAATGATTGCGCAGCGCCCGTGATCGGGCTAGCAGCGAGTCCGCCTGCACCGCCTGCGCCGCCGCCACCGGCTGTTCCTGCGGCACCTCCAGCACCACCGCCGGCGTCACAGACAGTCGCTCCTGCTGATTGACTTATCGTTGTATCCGAGGCCGTACCACCAGCAGCGCCGCCAGGTCCGATGCTCACCGTGATGGTGCCGTTAACCGGCAACAGCAGACATTGAACGACCTCGCCACCGCCGCCGCCACCTCCGCCGTACGTGGCCGCGTAGCCATTCCCGCCGCCGCCACCGCCCGCGAACAGTATGGCATCTATAAAAGTCGTGTTAGCCGGAATCGCGAATGCTCCGTTTGAAGTAAATACCGTTCCGCCAGCCAAGCCTGCTCCTTCAACGACCGGATTACCGGTGATCGACGCGCCGCCGAGGTTGAGGAACGTGAAGCCGTTCATGTTCAAATCGGCATTGGGCGGGAAACTCGTCACGACATTCGACGGCTGGGCTAGCAGTTGCGAGAGCGTGACGGTGCCCCCAGCCGGCAAAGTGGTCGTGATGAGCGTCACTGGCACGTTAGGGCCACCTTGGATCAGAACTGCGGAATAGACGCCGCCGACGGGGTTTAAGGTGAAATTGCCGAACGAGTCAGTGTTGGTTTGCACCTCGTTCGCCATGATCAGGTTGCAGTCTTGAGCACTTGGATAGAGCGGATAGATTCCGACCGGAATGCCGACCGCCGGATTCCCGTAATTGTCGTAGATCGTGCCGGTGAAAGTCGTTATCACCGGTGGCGCGAGTGCCGCAGATGAACAAGCAGCAGGAGGAGGAGGCGTCGGCACAATAGTCGGCGTCGGGCTCGGTGCAGTAGTCGGCGTTGCTGTAGGAGTCGGCCCAGGTGGGGCGTATGTCGTGGTGACCGTGGGGGTCGGAGTGATCGAGATCGTCGGCGTCGGGGTAGTTGTCGCCGTCGGAGCCACGGTCGAGTAAGTCAAAACGATCAGGCCGTAATTTCCGCTGCCGCTGTTTGCTGCAGCGCTTCCGCCCCCGCCTGCGCCGTAGGAGCCACCGGCATAGCCGTTGGCGACGAACTGGTCAGTGCTTGGCTGGCCGCCTCCGCCGCCACCGCCAGAGCCGAATGGGGGAAAACTTTGATATTCAGTACCCGGATTTCCGATAAAGCCCGAGCCGTACCCGCCAGCGCCACCAAAGCCATTGTCGCCCTGACCACCCGGCCCGCCGTCTACGTTCTCCGCTCCAGCTCCGCCGTTAGCTCCAGCACCATTGGGACCGGCCGCACCACCGCCACCACCGGCAGTAGCGCATCCGTCTGCACAGGCCGCACCACCATTGCCACCGGCGTAGGTAATCGAACCGACCGCACCGCTGGTGCTGCCGCCAGCACCGCCGGTGCAGCCCGAAGTATTGCAGCCGCCAACACCCCCATTCGCGCAGACGGATGAGAAAACACAAGTAGAGGCACCGAAGAAGGTCGCGCCGCCGGTGTTCCCAGCGAACCCAGCGGGAATACTCACACCTTGGACGCCAACCGTGTAAGCAATAGAATCTCCTGGAGTCACAGACAGCGTGCTCGCCGAATATCCGCCTCCTCCGCCGCCGCTACCACCAAACCCACCGCTGCCGCCACTGCCGCCGGCACCAATGCACTCGACCTTAACGCTGGTCACGCCTGCAGGAACGGTCCATGTACTCGTCGTGGGCATCCCGAAGAATACGACCGTCGCAAGCGCCAGACTTGGCAGCACCAAAGCCATGCAGAAAATGAGCGCGGAGAAAAGTCCTTTTCTCATGGGATGCTGACCTCAATAGTGCCGCTCTCCTGCTCCGCAGTGCCGTTGGGCGCGGTAGCGTATTCCCAAAATGCATTGATCGCGGCTTGCTGCGCCGTCGCTTCTCTTTGTCGCGCGGTTTCGACAAACTGGCCGGCGTTCACCCTTTCCATGATGGTGCTGACGTTTTCCTCGCGCGCCTTGATGTGGCCGAAGCCAAGTCGGCCATCGCCCCAAATTCGAAACCCGAGCTCGCGTGCGCGCCGGCAAAAGCTCATGTCCTCACCCAGCCGGTCCGGTAGTCCGCTCGAAGTCTGCACTAGGTCGTGGCCGAACCACTGCCAAGGGTCTTTTTCGCGCGGGTAGGCTTCAGCCATCTTCTCGAATACCGAGCGATGAATGATCGCGCATCCCATTCCGATCGCGTCGAGCTCCTGCAAGCTAGGTTCGAGTTGTTCCAGCGACCGGTACTCGCCGAATTCCTCGGATTTCCGCTTGAACCAGCACGCAGTGAAAATCGTGGCGACGTAGGTGAAATAGAGACCGGAGACGATCGGTCGCTCAACCGGATCCGCATCTTCGTAAAGGCCATAAATAATCTCCGGGTTGGCAAACACGATGTCGGTATCCAGAAACACCAACCATTGCGGCTTACTTTCGCGTTTCAGAAAGTGTTCCACCACGCCATTGCGGTTGGTCGTCGTGAAGTGACCGCCGACGCCGCAAAACCCTTCGATCAGATTTTCTCCGCGCATATCGAACTTCTGCAACTGGAGTAGCGATTCCATAAAGGCAATGTCGCCCTTGAAAGCGTGTGCGTAGGCCATCACGATCCGTCCTTTGTGAATCATCGGTAAGCCTCCGCGATGCGTGAAGGTTTGATCGCTTGGAGTACGAAGACCAGTTGACCATTCTGCTGATTCGCCAGGCGGAGCGCGAAATCCGCCTTGTACCAATGCCGGAAATCGTTCATCGGCGTCTTGCCGACCTGCTTCGTGTATTCCTCCTGGTTGAGAAACGTGAACTGCTCGACGCCGACGATCCGGCGATGGCTGGGATCTCCCCAAGCCCATTTTGAATTCCACATCGGACAGGTTCCGATCAGAAGTCCGCCCGGTTTGAGGATGCGCCAGTATTCCGAGAAGTCGGCGAAGAATCCGCGCCAGTCGCCTTGTGTGCGTATGTGCTCGAGCACCTCGTAGGCGTGAATTTCGTCAAACCGGTTGTCCTCGAACGGCAAGGGCAATTTCTCAAGGTCGTGAACGATGTCGGGTTTGTGGTCCGGATTGTGGTCAAGTGTGACAAGGTTAGACCACTTCGGATGATCCGGGATAAATACCTTCTTTTGCCGATCCGAACCGCATCCGATCAGCAATTCGCGCCGGGGTTCGGCCGGCTCTTTCAAGATTGCTTCCATTTCGTGTCGTCCTCCTCGTTTTAGCCAGGCACCCTCGTAGGTGCCTTGGGCATATAATCGACTTCGATCCCTTGGATCAACATTCGTCCTGCTCCGTAGAACTCGAGTTGCGCGCCGCCGAGTACCGTTTCGTCAATGGTCACGGACTGCGTGAGCGCTTCCGTATCCGTATGCAATTCCAGTCCTTCAAAGTTGTCGTCTCCGTCGCGTTGCTGATAGAGCATATTCGCGCCGAGTAATTGTGCAACTGTGCCTCGCAGCGCGGCTCTGAAAATCGTGCGACGAAGATAAATCGGTGTGCCTGGTGCGCCGATACCGGGCATTCGGATCCCGACCTCGATCGGGGTCGTCGGTTCCGTGTCCCAGAACTCATCATTGGCGAAGATTTCCCGAACGATGCCATCTGAGAATCCGGCCACCTCCGTTACGGTCTGCCGTTGCGTCGCTTGGAGAAAGAAACCACAACCCAGCGGCATGCTCGGCGGGAAGTCGATGACCGACCATGCCTGCAACAGCCGGTCGAAGTGGAACCCTCGGACGAGAGCGCCATTGCTGCCGATTAATGGCACTAGGAGCAGATACCCGGGCGGATTCACCGTCTGCGCACTTGAGGCGCGGAGGATGTTATTCCAATCCACACCAATGACGTCGTCGTCGACTTTGGGCTGAGGCCACAAATAGTGCCGAATCGGATCGGTGTACTGGTCAACGATGTCGCGCACGCCGTTGAATACCGCTACGCCCTGCGGCGAGAGCCGCATCATGCCGATGCCAGGGACGAATTGAATCGTCTGCGGCGCCGCGCATCCGACACCATCGGGGATCTGCTGGATCGAGGCGTCCGGGAACGAACCCAGCACCGAATATGTGCTCTTCGTCTTGAAGAGAACGAGTTGCGGACTCGCTGGGATCCCAACCTCGAGCTGCGTCCAAGGACCGCCACCCATCGGTGCCTGTCCATCCCCCTGTCCAACGAAGTCTTGGAAGGCTGGATCAAATGACGTCGGGTCGCCGTTATCGGATTGTCTCAAGGAGTCAGGGCCGTCGATCGGACTGACGGTGTAGTTATTCGCCGTACCCCAAATCCACAGACAATTTTCGTGATTGAAGACGAAGCCGGCGCCGGTGATGTTGCCGGCTGCACCGGCGGCCGCAAGACCTTCGTTTTCCCAGGTAAGCGTGCCGTCAGCTACTCTTGCATGGAATTTTGTCGGCCAAGTCGGTTGCGTAGGACCACTCGTTCCTGCGCGTTTGATGACTTTGAAAATATAGGTCAGGGTTCCTACCGCGGCGATGATATGAGCCTTCTTTGGATACTCTGTGGTGGCGAGCCACGGCGGGTAGTTGGTGCCTTCTTGAAAAGTGTTGGCGAGAATCGCAAGCGTCCCGTCCTGTTTGAAAATCTGCGGCGGGATATTCAACCCGAGCGCGAAGATCATGGAATTCGAAAACTGCACTGCACCGACGGTCGGACCGGCACCGCCAAAGGTGGCGATCGAGCCGTACCAGGTCGCTCCGCTGAGGTCGATGATGGCTGCGTTGCCCGAGAAGTCGAGTTGTATCCCGAATATGCTCGGCACTGGCACCGTCGGCCCCGAAGGGTTGTAGGCGATCATGAATGTGATCGGGGCGTAGGTCGCCATCTTACTGCTCTATCCCAAGACCCCACGGACCATTGGGGAATCCCGAAATCGTCTGCGTTGGTACGACTGTGCCGCTTGAGCCGGCGGGGAATACCAGCACGTTTTTGTTGCCGAGCACTGCGACATAGATATTCGCGTCAGTGTCGAATGCCAAGCCGCTCGGGCCAGCGAGACCGAGTTGCGGCTGAAGCTGCGTGCTGTCGATTCGCGTCGTCGGCGCGACATTTCCATTGCCGCTGGTGTTGAAAGCGAGCAGGTAGGCAGCGACGTTCGGCGAGGTCGTGGCACCGCAGGTGATCCAGAGCAATCCATTCGGATCGACTCGTATCGCAAGCGGGTTGTTGATCTGAGTGCTGCCGCCCGAGATGGTCTGGTCCGGTGCGACGTTGCCGGTGTTGCCGGCATGCCAGACCTTGATTGAATTTACCTTGTCGTCGAGCACGTAGACGTTCCCGATTGCGTCGAGACAGACGGACCGCGGATGCAGCAGTCCGGTGTTGGCACCACCAATCTCCTTGGTTGGCGCTACGTCGCCGCTGGAACCAGCAGGGTAGATCAATATCTGACCGGTGCCGGCGCTGTCGTAATTGGCGACGTAGATGTTGCCAGCGGTGTCCACGGCAACGTCATAAGGATTTGCCAGCTCAGTCTGAGTCGGACCTTGGATCACATTGTCCGGCGGGAAGTCGCCGGAATCTTTGGCCGGCGTGTTCCAGGTCATGATCGCTCCCACGTTACCCGCGAGCGCATCGGCAACCCACAACTTCCCGCTGGCATCCATGTAGAGACCTTGCGGTGCGGTGAGCTCCGTGTCGGGTCCTTGAATGATGGGTGCGGGCACGATCACGCCCTTGGCGTTGATCGGAAATCCCATCAACTGGCCCACCGGTGGCAAGCCTGCACTGATCGCAAGGACGAGAGTATCTGAGGCTTCTGCGGGCCACCCAGTCGGCGAAGTAAACGGTCCCGCTGTTCCCGGGCCAGCATAAGCCATCTCCCAGATCGCAAGCGTATCGCTGAGCGCGACAAGATGAGGTGTCAGCGTCGCCTGCGCATCGACTAGAACGGTTGCACCCACGATATTGCCAGGGCTGACAAGTCCGGCACCGCCGTCGTTATAGTCAGGATTCACCGGCTGCATCAGAATCAACAGAAGGTCGTTTGAATGGATCGTGGTGACCGGAGCTGTAGTGCAAGACCCATGTAGGTTGGACGGACTGTTAAAAGAGAAGACATCCAGCGGCGCGATGGTATTCGCACCGCGCACGGCAATAATCGCGCCGTTCATCTGGAAGCCATTAAAATTGAACGCGGGTCCCGGATAAGAAAAAGTGACCGCGCTTCCTTCTTTGCCAGTGACAACGTGATAAAGGACGTTCACCACATCATTGCTGGTGCCATACTGGACGGTCAGGAACTTCCAGCCACCGACTCCGCTAATCGGATTCATCGTGGCGCCAACGCCAGGGGCTATTCCCTTGACACTGATCAAGGCGACCAACACATCACCGGCTTGAATACCGGCTGGGATGCTCAAGGTCACCGTGAGCGGAAGGCTGATGTAAGCGCCGCCGCCCAGTGTGTCGGTTCCGGTCGCGTTGAAGCCGTGCGTGGCTCCGCTTGGGACTGTCGGTGCCGGTGGTTGTGCTGAGCCGATCTGACCGCTTGAAGCAAAAGCGAGTGGTGCAGGGGCAGCACCGGGTCGGGTGATCACGTGGCTGCCGTCAACGGTCAGAAAGCCACCACGCTCGGAAAACAGAAGATTCGAGATGCGCGCTACGGTGCCTTGTGGCTGATCGAAAGTATTTGCGCTGGCATACAGCCCACCGCTGAAGCCGGTGAATCTGAAGGTCTTGAACGGGGGCACATGGATTCCCTATCGGCGACTCGTGCGCTTTATCTTGCGCTTGCCGCGTCGAATGTGCCGTTTCATCCCCTTCTGAATCTTGCGATCGAGTTCTTCAGGCGAATCCGCCGAAGTTTCGAATGAGACTCGGTATCGGGGCTGATCGACGTGCTCCGCAGATGTCTCAGATCGGTCCATTAGTAGCTCCTGCTGGACTTTCTTCCTTTGCGCTTGATGTGGCGCTTCCCGCGTTTGCCGCCCTTGCGGCCGTCGAAGCGTCCTTTGCCGATTACCTGGTCTTCGTCTTCGATGTCCTTTTTCACAGTTGCCTCCTAATAGCCCATGCCGGCACCGAGTTTCTGACGCAACGACGTTTTCGCGCTGCGCTTCGGCGCGCGCTTCAGCGTTTTACGACTGCGTCTTCGACCACTGCTGCGTTTCATCGCCGCGACTTCCTATGCGATTTGCGCGACTTGCGCTTGTAACGCGGCAGTTTGCGCTTACCCTTCCTCGCGAAGTCGCGTAGCTGCTCTTCGGTCATGCCGGTTTCAGTCGCCTCGCCGCGCCTTTTCCTGCCGAGCTCAGCACCCATGAATTTGCGTTGCTGCTCTGATTCCGACGGCATTATTCATTACCCCGCTCGATGAATTGCGTGACGCTCTGACCTGCTACTGGTCCAATTGCGCGAGACAGAGGCGGCACGAATTCGGGTGGTGCGACCGGCGCCTTCGGCAAGCCGATATGAACGCTGAAAGGGAACATATGAGCCCGAGCGCTGGTTTCTTCCGGCGTGAAAATCCGTGCCCGCTGCGGCGCCACGTCCGCAAGATATTTCCGCGTCTGATCCGAGCCCACCAAGCTGTTGAGATGCGACAAGCGTTTCTGATCCGCGAGATTGCCGTAGACTTTTTCATGATTCAGGAGTTGGTTTGGGCTTTCGATATCTTTGGTGAACACGTCCTTGACCGTCTGCGCGACACCATAGTCGCGCGACAAGTCGGCGTAGCGTTGAGCGAGGTGCGGGCCGCTGCGCGGGATGCTCTTCATGCTGTCCAGAATCTTGCCGCGCATTTCGGAAGCGATTGCGCGATCCGGCTCCGCCCAGATACCACCACGCGGTCCGCCGCCAATGGCATAGCCTTTTTCGTAAAGCGCCTGCTGATAGTCAATCGCGTCCGGCAGACTCATCTGAATCGTTCCATAACGCGGCGTATGGGTCAGCGGATCGATCACCTTGTACGGCGCATTGATCGGCTTCGCGAACTGGAATGCCGGTTGCGTTCTGATCGCTTTTCGAAACGCGCCGAGGTCCTCGCCGGTAGTCTTGATCGCAGGACTCACGGTTCCGCTGCCATAGAAATCGACCATTTCTGCGGGCGTCCTCGGGAGTTCGAGCTCAGGATGATCAGCGAAAAGCCGTTTGAACAGATTCAACGTCGCATCGCTGATCTTGGTTGTCGCCCGAGAGGAAACCGCGCGCTCGTACCAGTCCATCTTTTTCGCGCCCCACGGTGCAACACCGTAGAGCAATGCACCAGGAAGCGCGCGCCCGGCCGCTTCTCCCTTTCCACGTCCCATCGCCATGCCGCCAAGCGTTCCGCCCGCTTCGGCACCGGCGAAGGTTCCCAAGCCTCCAGTGAACATTCCTGCACCGACACCGCCGGCAAGTTGGAGCGCCGCTTCGAGGTCTTCGGGCACCACAGCGCGAGTCAGACCTTTGCCAATGTCGGTCCGTCCTGCCATCGCGCCCACCGGACCCAGCGCATAAGGCAGTGCTGTGCGAACCGGATTGCGGAAATACTTCTCGTAGTAATACTCGTTCTTCGCGCCTTGCGGAGCGGTGTTCCACTTCTGGCGTTTGTACCACTCTGGAATGGCGGGGTCTTCCATGAACGTCAGCAGACTCACCAATCCACTCCATGACGCTTAGCGGCATCGTCATAAGGATTTGTTGTCGGCGCCACGCCGGGCTCGGCACCGTAATCCCGAATCATGCGTTTTTTCTCGGTCAGTTGCACATTGCTGATGATCACCGGCAACTGCTCACCTTGTTTCTGCAAGTCCCACTGTTGCGTTTCGGGACTGAGTCCCAGCACCTCGATCGCGCCCTGCGGAGCGTGCGGTATATGCGGAGACGTGATCACCTGGAACTGTTGGACGCCGCCGCGGCCGCCGGACGACTGCGCATAATAGGAATTCACCAAGGTCGCGAACTGACCGGATTTGGTGATGAATTCTTGAACGTCGGGATCGAGTTGACCGCCAAACGCGCGCGAGACGCCCGGGTAAGTGTATTCAAGTCCCTGGCTGACCGAACTGATTTGGCCACTTTGCAGTTTCGGCTTGATTTTCTGGTCGTAGAGATTCTGCATCTCCGTTCCAAGTCGAATGATCTGCTCGGCTTGGTCCGACATCTTAGCCTTACGGCCAATTTCAGCCATGACCGGTCGCCGCACCGAGAAGGTCTGCGGCTGTCTCGCGACTGGTATTCTACTCGGCAGTTCACGCACCTGACCCTTTGTCCGATATTTCGATTCGATCTGCGCAAGCGTCCGTTTGGCAACTGTGGGTCCAACGCGCCTTTCATACGCCTGCCATTCAGGGTCGTTGAAGAGCTTGTCGAAAGGATCCGCCATCACGGTCCTCCCGAATCGTCAGGAGCAAAATGTCTTTCGTAGAAGTGGCCGGCGGCACCGCCAAGCGCCGGAGCAGAAGTGGGAGCAGCAGCGGAGGGA
>Ga0187805_10000036_pt1 | contig 41497 bp, 37 predicted proteins | sample NC_wetland_sal_i_6_FD_132965 | JGI IMG/M metagenome (GOLD analysis project Ga0187805, IMG submission 132965) | Wetland sediment microbial communities from Neuse River Estuary, North Carolina, USA - Control_5 | ecosystem: Environmental > Aquatic > Freshwater > Wetlands > Sediment | place: USA...
CAGATCGCTCACAATCTTTGCCAGCGCCATCAGTAACTTTTCGCAGCCCTTGTCGAGAGCCAGTTCCGACTTCTCCAGAAATGCGTAGGCCCCATCATCCTGCAGCGGTACCGCATTCTTCTGCGACAATCCGGTGAACACCACCACCGCAATCTCCGCCGTCGCCGGATGTTTCTTAAGAGGCTTCACTACATCCGGCCGTGCCATCTTGGGCAACAACATGTCCAGCAGAATCAGGTTCGGTTTCTCCCGCTGCACCGCCTCCAGCGCGTGCGGACCGTCGATCGCCGTGCTCACCTCATACCCCGCCCGGGCCAGCGCCCGCTCCGTCGCCATCCGCAGAAACTTGCTGTCTTCCACCAGAAGAATTTTTGTCATGCTGGCCAACTTTCACCTCGCACGAGCGGACTGCTCCCGCTCCGTCTCGGAAATGCGTCCGTCGTGGCCCTTCGAGGTTCTTATCGGCAGATCGTTGGCGAAACTTAAGAGGATGATTTTTCGGATGCGCGGCGGACGCGGAGCGCTCACTTCGCAGTTGTAACCACCAGCTTCTTTACCGCCGCACGGCAAGCCTGGCGCAACTCTTCCTCGTGTCCCTCGGGAATCGACTTGGTTAGCAACAGGGTCGAGGTACCATGGAGCAACGCCCATATGGCCAGCGCCAGCTGAGTGTGATCTTCCGGGCGTCCTCCGAATCGCTTGACCAGCAGTTGCTCGGCGAATGCGAAGTTCGGCCGCGATTCTCGAATCGGCGGCGCGGCTCCGCGTCCTTTCGGAGGAGACATCAACCGCGCATGCGTATAGAACAACTGGTACTCGTTGGGCATTTTCAGCGCGTAGTCGACATAGGCTTCGGCCATTCCTTCCAGCGTTTCTGCTTTCGCAAATTCCTGCCGAATCCTCTCCGCGATCCGCAACAACAGCCCGCGCAACAGATCCTGCCGGTTCTTGAAACGCCGGTACACGGCAGGAGTATTCGTTCCTGCCGCCTTGGCCACTGCCCGCATGGTCAGCGCCCGTTCTCCGCCACGCCTCCACAGTACGCCCGCTGCATGCAGAATATGTTCTTCCACGTCGGGATCGGGTTGACGAGGCATTGGTTCTCCCTGGCTCTGAGGCCACCGTTCCTTCGAGGATTATATAGACGGTGTAGACATAACACTTTCGCGCCCTCCGGCACAAGTTCTACCCCGGGTCACCTAGGGGAGTAGAATTATGTTGACAATGTAAATATAACCGCGTATAAACAATCAGGCAGTTGGGCCCTCCCCCGTAATGTTCCCGTTCAGGAGTGTTGCCGATGTATCCGTATGAAGACCCTGCCGACCGGGTCCCGGTCTTGCAGTTGAATTCTGAGTTACAGCAGGCTCAACTGGAACTGCTGAGCGCGCATTGCGCCACGCACCAGCTTCGCCTGCACTATTCCGCCGACGATCTGGCCCGTTTCGGACGGCGCGACATTCTCGAGAAATCCGCCCAGGCCGCCAGCGCCCTCAACGAGTTCTACACCGCGATTGAGAAAAAGCTTACGCTGCCGGAGAACCCTCCGGTCTCCCCTCAACCCACCCCCGCCCAGATCGAGCAGGGTGTGGCGTGGGTCTCGACCTACCTGCGGGAGCAGCGCGAATATTATTTCCCCGCTTCCAGCCCGCTCAGCCCCCAGCAGAAGGCCTCGCTGTGCCCGTATTTCTCGCCGGTACTGCTCGATAAAGTCCGCGTCGTCGAGTTGCGCGGCGCCCGCGTTGCCGTTCCGGAGTTTTTCGCCCAGGCTCGCGCCCTCGGCTTCGAACCCCCCGAGATCACTCACATGGATTCGGTAACCTTCCTCGACGTGATTGTCTTCAACGAGGAACTGTCGGATCGAGCCCTGTTTCACGCACTTGTGCACTCCGCCCAGATTAAGATCCTCGGGCTCGAGCGTTATGCCGAACTCTGGATCCACAGCTTCATCAGGTCCAGAACGCATTTCACCGTGCCGCTGGAGGTTCACGCTTTTTCTCTGGCTTCGAAGTTCTTACATCCCGAACCGGAGAGATTCTCGGTGGAAGATGACATTCTGCGCTGGGTCGACGAAAACCGCTATTAGTTCCTGTTGTCCGGCCAGGCATCGTCCATTCGAATTGCCCTCCCATCGCGGTGCGGGCGGCCTCCGGGCCGCCCCGTGCGTCACCGGCCGTTGCGCCTTGGGGCACGCCCGCAGTAATGAGCGTTTGAAAACCCTGGCCGTGCCTTGTATAACTTGGGACGACTCCTTGCCCGATGCCGCTCCCAATCCGGGTCCGCAACACAAATCTCGTGGCTGGAGACTGGTTGCCGCCGGCCTGCTCCTTCTCGCCTTGGCGCTTGTGGTTGTCTACACGGGGCACGCGGCCTTTTCGAGTCCCCTGGCGATCGTAGTTCTGGCCGCCATTGGGCTGGCCGCGATTCTGCTGCAACTGCGCCTGCGCAACCATCGGAGCGCTCCCGTCCGCGCTCCATTCTGGCTGAATGTTGCCGGCCTGGTTTTCGCGCTGGCGTCTGTCTTCGCCGACGTCCTTCACCTCAGCCCGCGCCACCTGATGTTGGCCGCTCTGGGAGCCGTAGTCTGTTTCGGCGTTAGCGGCACCGTTGTTCTGCGTGCCCTCCGCCAACACCGAGGCTGAATTCCTTTCACATAACAGGAAACAAACTTGTCCAGTCGCCCTTCCACGTTCGGGCCGCATATAGCACGAGGGGGCCATTTACCGGATACAGGGTCAGAGTTAGAGTTGTCCTCGAGCAGCACTTGGGGGAGGGCTGATCAACAGACGTCCCAAGACTCAAATCGAGTCTGGGGCGTTTTGTTTTGCGCGCGAAAAATCCGCCGGCTGTCGATTCTTTCCGTCCTGGTTTTGATAGTGATAGATTTGTGGGGCTCGTTCCTTCACCGGGAATCATGCACGTCCGAGGAACTTTGATGCCCGCCCCCATACGTCGCCGCGAATTCCTCGCGGGAATGGCCGCCATGACGGCGGTTCATGCCGCATCCCACTTCGCGCCCGCGAATGAATCCAGTTCGCCCTTCCGCATCGCGGTCATCAATGACGAAATTTCCCAGGATTTCGGCCGTGCCTGCGAAGTTGCCTCCCGTGAATTCGGCATGCAGTGGATCGAACTGCGCGGCATGTGGAAGAAAAATATCGTTAACCTCGACGAGAAAGAAATCGCTGAAGCCCGCCGCATTCTGCAGAAATATCAGATCAAAGTGACCGACATCGCCAGCCCGCTCTTCAAAGTCGACTGGCCGGGAGCTCCTAAATCGAAATACAGCGAGGCGAAGAGCTTTGGAGCGACCTTCACTCTGAGCCAGCAGGACGAGGTTCTGGAACGAGCCATCGCCATGGCAAAAGCCTTCGGCACTGACAGAGTGCGCTGCTTCGATTTCTGGCGGCTCGAAGATCCAGCGCCCTATCGCGCCGCCATCAACGACAAGTTGCGGGACGCGGCCGCCAAAGCCGAAAAGAAGGGAATCATTCTTGTTCTCGAAAATGAATACGCCTGCAACACGGCCACAGGGGCCGAATCGGCGAAGGTGTTGAGCGAAGTGCAGACTCCTTCGCTGATGCTGAACTGGGATCCGGGAAATGCCGCTGCCCGAGGCGAAATTCCTTATCCCGACGGCTACAGCCATCTGCCCAAGGAGCGCATCGGCCACTGCCACTGCAAAGACGCGGTGAAGAAGGACAACCACTACGATTGGGCTCCGATGGGCGGAGGCATCATCGACTGGGCCGGCCAGTTCCGAGCGCTCAAGGCCGATGGTTATCACTATGCCGTCAGCCTCGAAACGCACTGGAACGGCGGCGGCTCGCCGGAAGAGTCCTCGCGCAAAAGCTGGGCGGGGATGAAAAAACTTCTGCAGCAGGCGGGTGCGCTGTAGGAAGTGATCAGTGGCCACTGAGAATTCGATGAGTCAGCCACTGACCACTAGCCACTGATCACTAGCCACTGATCACCGAAATGGAGGATCCATGTCCGATCAGACGCGACGCACTTTTCTGAAGCAGGCTGCCATCGGAGCGGCGGTGCTGGCCTATCCCTCTGCGACCGTGCTGGGCGCGAATGATCGCGTGCGGGTGGGCATGATTGGGGTGGGCGATCGGGGCAACGATTTGCTGGGGCAAGTGCGCTCGGTATCGAATGTCGAACTGGTTGCCATGGCCGACGTCTACAGCCGTCGCCGCGATCAGGCGAAGAGCAAGGTTCCTGGAATTCAAACGTTTGACGATTACCGCCGCCTGCTCGACATGAAAGATATTGACGGCGTCATAGTGGCCAGCCCGCTGCACATCCATGCGCGCCATTTTGTCGACACGCTGGCGGCCGGCAAAGATCTCTACGCCGAGAAGACTATGACCTGGTCGATTCCCGAGGCAGATAAGTGCCTGGCCGCCGCGAAATCTTCCGGCCGCGTTGTGCAGATTGGATTGCAGCACGAGAGTTCGGGCTCGCTCGTCGATGCCAAGCAATGGATCAAAGACGGATGGGTCGGCAAGGTCACGCAGGTCGAGTCATGGATGAGCCGCAACACGCCGCACGGTAAAGGGCAGTGGGTGCGGCCTGCGCCGTCCGACTGCACCGCGCAGAACGTGGACTGGAATGCGTTTCTCAACGGCCGTCCCGATCGCCCGTTCGATCCTTACAAGCTGATCAACTGGCGGTTGTTCTGGGAGTTTTCCGGCGGTAATTGCGCGGAGAACATGGTTCACCAGATCGCCTGGATTATGACCGCCCTCGACTTGCCCGAGCCATCGGCAGCCTACATGTCGGGTGGAGTCTTCTCCGAAAAAGACGGTCGCGAAGTTCCCGACACGATCGCGGTGACGCTCGACTTCCCCAAAGACATCGTCGTCACCTGGCAGTCCACTTTCAGCAACAAGCAATACGAGCTGGGCGACCGCATTCTGGGCAGCGATGGAACACTTGAGCATCATTTCGAGGAAGCGCTCGAATACTGGCCGGAGAAAATAAACCGTCCTGACGGAGAACCCACGAAAGGGCACAGCCACGATGAGGGCCACATGAAGAACTGGGTTGAGTGCATCCGCAGCCGGGGCACGCCGAACGCTCCCGCGGAGATCGGCTACCGCTCGGCCATTGCGGTGCACATGGCGAATTTGTCCTACAAGAATAAAAAACGCATGACGCTCGAAGAGTCCAGAGCGATCGCGCCGGAATACTCATGATCGGCGCGGTCGATATCGGCGGCACAAAAATCGCGGCCGGCATGGTTGACGACAATGGCAAGGTGCTTTCGCGGATGGAGGCACCGACCGATCCCAAACGTTATTCCGACAGCATCGAGCTGATCGCGCACATGCTGCGGAAAACGGCGCAGCGCGCCGGCGCCGCGATCACAGGCGTGGGCATCGGGTCCACCGGCCCGGTCGATCCCATGCGCGGCGAGTTTGGCGATGTCGATTTCCTTCCGGGATGGCGCGGCAAGAGTCCGGTCAAAGATCTTTCGGCAGTTTTCAACGTCTCGGTCGCGCTCGAAAACGACGGCGACGCCGCCGCCCTGGCCGAAGCCGGATGGGGCGCCGGCCGCAATTGTACGCGCCTGATTTACGTTACGGTGGGCACGGGAATTGGCGGAGGGATTGTTCTCGACGGCAAGCTCTATCGCGGGGTCGACGGCGCTCATCCCGAAGTTGGGCATCACGTGGTCGATCCCGCCGGTCCGCAATGCACCTGCGGATTTCGCGGCTGCTGGGAATCCCTGGCGGCTGGTCCGGCCATGGTGGCCTGGTTTCAACATAACGCGCCGGAGAATGATCCTCATCGCGAGGGAATCACCGCCAAGCGCATCTGCGAACTCGCGCGTCAGGAAGACGTCGTCGCCCTGAAGGCGGTGGAAACCGAGGCCTACTATCTGGGCCTGGGCTTGGCCAACCTGATCAACCTCTTCACGCCTGATGCGATTGTGCTCAGTGGAAGCATCATGAAGAGTTCCGACCTGTTTCTGGACCGGATTCGCGCGCTGATCCGCAGTGGCTGCCGCTTCGTGCCAGCGGAGAAAACTGAGCTTACCCTAGCGTCCTTGGGAGACGACACCAATCTCATTGGCGCGGCGCGGGTGTGGCATTACCGATTCAATAAGGCTTGACACAGCAATCCCGGTAGAACAGAATTCCTGAACTGCAAAAGGGTGCGCCTCGCTTGGGGTCAATTGAATTAGGAGTTGTGCCGTGCCCGAGAATAAGGTTCGCTTCGACGATTTCCAGCTGGATTACAGTCGCTTTCAGCTTTGTCGCCGGGGTGTCCCGGTTCGACTGGAAGGCCTGCCACTGCAATTGCTGATGTTTCTGGTCGAAAAAAGAGGGCAACTGATTACCCGCGAGCAGATCTCCAGCGAGTTGTGGGGCAAAGATGTGTTCGTCGACGTCGAACAGGGGATCAATACTGCTATCCGCAAAATTCGCCGCGCCCTCGACGATGATGCCGGCGAGCCGCAGTACCTGCAAACCGTAGTCGGCCGGGGTTATCGTTTCGTTGCTCCCCATGCCGCAGAAGACGCCGGTAGCCCGGTACCCTCCGAAGGAATCGTTTTTTCCCCCGAAGAATTGGGCCGCGCCATCATGACCGCGGCCGGGTTGGATCCAGAAAGTCCTCGCGGTACCCCGAAGGCTCCCTCCGAAGATTGAGTTGAAAGTGCCCACCCGGGTGCAAACTGCCTTGCTCACAGGCCAAGTTGGTGCCCCTACCCTCGCGCCCGCCCATTCTTCAGATCGCTTCATATCAATTCAGACTGTCTCCATGGACACCACCTGCAATCGGGGGCAAGATCACGACCATGATTTGTTCCCGTTGCGACCGCCACGAGTCAAAGCTAATTCACGGGAGGTGCTTTCATGAACGGATCAAACGGTATCGGACGATGTAAGGCGCTGGCATCCCTGGCAATCTTAATGGGCGCGTTCTTTACCATATTGCTGCTTCCGGCTTATGCCCAGCAGGACGTCGCTCCGAGCTGGTATGACCCGTGGGCCGCGCCAAAGGTTTCGGTTGCTCACCCTGCGCAGGCACCAGCGGTGGTTCATTCCGCGCCGCCGCTGGCCACTTACCGGCTTCAAACTGCGGAGAAGGTTTCGGCCCCGGCTCCGCACACCGCGAAGCTTCGTGTGAAGGAGACGCACCTCGATCCCAACGTTCACAACGTTGCCTACAAGCGCAGTGAAACGCCGTCTGGGAATTAGGGCCCCGGAAATAAGTGTCCGTAGTGCACCGATCTTCGGCCGCCGGTACGCGCGTTTCCCGAGTCATCCGAGCTTCTCGGGAAGCCCCGTACCGGCTTTTACAGATCCCTTAGCCCCTGATACGAATCCTCTCTTCGCACTGCATCCTTGCCGGCTCAGGCAGCATCTTCCAGTTCACCTGCTGATCTGTTAGTGTTTTCTGTTTCCCTTCTGCGGGCTGGCGGCGTCATAGAGCCCGCAGGCCGCTGACCACAGGATTTACTCGGGAGCGAACGGAAAGGACGAGACCCGCGTGATTGTCGGAGTTCCGAAAGAAAGCTATCCCGGAGAACGTCGGGTTGCCCTCGTTCCCGTCGTCATTCCAAATCTCATCAAGGCCGGGCTGGAAGTTATCGTCGAATCGGGAGCGGGCGAGCAAGCCGGTTATCCCGACGCAGCGTATGTGGAAAAGGGCGCGAAGATTGTTGCGGACCGCGCCGCCGTCTTTGGCATCGCCGACATTATTGTTCAAGTCCTCTCCTACGGCTCCAACGATGTTACGGGCAAAGCCGATCTCCCTCTGTTGCGGCGCGGGCAAGTGCTGATTGGATTCCTTCGCCCCTTTGGTTCGGCAGAGGTCGTCCAGCAGATCGCGCAGGCTGGGGTCACGGCTCTCTCCGTAGAACTGATGCCGCGCACCACGCGGGCCCAGAGCATGGACGCGCTTTCGTCGATGGCCACCTGCTGTGGATACAAGGCGGTATTGATCGCAGCCGAAATTTCGCCCCGCATTTTCCCCATGATGACCACCGCCGCGGGCACGATTACGCCGGCACGCGTATTCGTAATCGGCGCGGGAGTCGCCGGATTGCAGGCCATCTCGACCGCCCGCCGCTTGGGAGCGGTAGCCAGCGCCTACGACATGCGTCCGGCCGCCAAAGAACAGGTGCAGAGTCTTGGTGGACGCTTCATCGAACTTCCGATTGAAGCGCAGAATGCGCAGGACGCCCGCGGCTACGGCACCGCACAGGACGAAACCTTCTACGCCCGCCAGCGCGAACTGCTGACGCGCGTGGTCGCCGAAAGCGACATCGTCATCTCCGCCGCCGTGATCCCGGGCAAGAAATCGCCGGTGCTGATCACCGCGGACATGGTGAAGGGAATGGCTCCCGGTTCGGTGATCGTCGATCTGGCGGCCGAGCGCGGCGGCAACTGCGAGCTCACGCGCATGGGCGAAACGGTGCAGGCGCATGGCGTCTCGATCATCGGAGCGATTAACCTGGCGAGCAGCGTTCCGTATCACGCCAGCCAGATGTATGCCCGCAACGTGACGGCGTATGTGACGTACCTGGTGAAAGATGGCAAGCTGCAGCTGAATCCGCAGGATGAAATTGTCCGCGAGACGTTGATCACCAGCGGCGGTGAGATTGTGAATGCCCGCGTCCGGGAATTTTTCAAGCTTACGGCTCTGGCGCCGGCAGAGGGATAGGCTGGGTTATTCGGTTGTGAAGAAGGGTGTTGGGAAGGGCTCGGCTTTAGCCGGGCCATCACTGTTCTTTCTAAACTTGTCATCCTGAGCGGAACAAGAATTCGCGAAGCGAATGCTTGCGCAGTCGAAGGATCCCTGCGATCTTCACGTGTTTTCGCAGTCGATGGGAATTCTAACGGTGGTTCGTGCGATGCCTGGTGAGAACGTCTCGCGACGAAGCCGCCGCTAAGTCAATAGGGATCCTTCGACTTCGTGGCTGCTCCGCTTCGCCGAGCAGCCACTCCGCTTGGGATGACACGGAGAGCCACAACTGATGCGTCATCGCCATCGGCAGCAACGTGATCGATCGCAGCAAAGGAGCAAGTATGCCAGCGGATTTCATTTCCAATCTTTATGTGTTCATCCTGGCCGGCTTCGTGGGGTTTGAAGTAATCCGGCGTGTTTCACCCCTGCTCCACACGCCGCTCATGTCGCTGACCAACGCTCTTGACGCGATCGTCGTCGTGGCGGCAATCATCATCGCCGGACGGCATGAGACCCGGCTCACTACGGTGCTGGGTGCGATTGCGGTAGCCGCATCGTTCAGCAATATGGTGGGTGGATTCGTGATTACCGACCGCATGCTGCGCATGTTCAAGTCCGGCAGGTCGAAACAATCATGAACCCGCTCGCCCTTCAGCAATATCTGGATTTTGCCTACATTGCCGCGGTTGTTCTCTTCATTCTTTCTCTCAGATTTCTGAGTTCGCCCGCGAGCGCGCGCTGGGGCGTCCTGGCGGGAGAGATCGGCGCAGCCCTGGCGGTAATCGCCACCCTCTTCAACCCCGAACTGGTGCAGTACAAGTGGATCCTCATCACCCTGATCGTCGGCGCCGGAATCGGCGTTCCCCTGGGCCTGGTGCACATGACGGCCGTGCCCCAGCGGACGGCTTTGAGCCACGCCTTCGGCGCGCTTTCGGCAGCCATGATCGGCATCGCCGAGTTTTACGTGGGCACCGCGCCGGTCACACGGTTTCAAATGGGCGAGATCGCTCTCGAAGTCATTATCGGGTCGCTGACATTTACGGGCAGCGTAATCGCCGCGGGAAAGCTGCAGGAAATCTTGCCGCAGCGGCCCATTGTCTATCGCGGACAAAATATCGTCAGCCTTTCGGTGCTGGGTGCGGCCCTGGGACTGGCGGTGGCGTTGGTGGTGAATCCTGCGCACGCGATGCTGTTCCCGGTGATGGTAATTGTGGCGCTGATTTTCGGAGTGCTGCTGGTGACCCCGATTGGCGGCGCAGACATGCCGACGGTGATCTCGCTGCTCAATTCCTACGCAGGCTTTTCGGCAGCGCTGTTGGGATTCGTTCTGAACAGCAAGGTGCTGGTCGTCGCGGGCGCGCTCGATGGATCTTCCGGCTTCATCCTCTCCGTGATTATGTGCAAGGCCATGAATCGCTCTTTCAGCAACGTGATGTTCGGAGCGTTTGGACAAGTTCAGGTGTCGGCGGCCGGCGCGAAAGAAGAACGGGTCGTGCGCAGCGCCACTCCCGAGGAAGCGGCAGGCATTCTGGCAGCTGCGAATAAAGTTGTGATCGTCCCCGGATACGGAATGGCCGTCGCCCAGGCGCAACACAAGGTGCGAGAGCTTTATGACGTTCTCACCAAGAAGGGAATCGATGTCCGCTTCGCCATCCATCCCGTCGCCGGACGCATGCCCGGCCATATGAACGTGCTGCTGGCCGAGGCCGACATCCCCTACGACCGCCTGATCGAAATGGACGAGATCAATGGCGACTTCCCGCAGACCGACGTCGCCCTCATCATCGGCGCCAACGATGTTACTAATCCCGCGGCGCGCAGCGATCAGTCGAGCCCGATCTTCGGCATGCCAATTCTCGACGTCGATAAGGCGCACACGGTCATGGTGATCAAGCGCAGCATGAACCCCGGGTTCGCCGGCATCGATAATCCGCTGTACTATCTCGACCGGACGCTCATGCTGTTCGGCGACGCCAAGCAGTTCGTGGGCGGCATCGTGCGCGAACTGGGCGGAGGACATTAAGCGATCTGCCCCTTTATCAACCACAAAGGTCACGAAGGATCACGAAGGAACATCAACTGAAAGCCTTCGTGCTCCTTCGTGACCTTTGTGGTTCTTGCATTTTTGAGCTGTAAGAGAACCGAAAATTAGAGCAGCCAGCCCTTATTGCGGGCATTACTCATAATGCGAGGATTCTTATGCGTGAACGCGGAAGTCATTGGCTTGTAATTCTCATTCTCATCCTGGCATGCTGTGCCGCCGCTCAGTCTCAACCTCAACTCAACCTCATGCCCATGCCGGCGAGCGTGCAAGCCGGTGCGGCCCAGTTGCCGATTACGCGTTCCTTTTCTGTCGCGGTCACCGGCGCACACGATGCGTCACTCGACGCCGCGGTGCAGCGGTTCGCGGCACAGCTTTCGGACATGACCGGAATTCCGTTTCGTCCTAAGGCCGACGCTGCTCCGATCCTAACCGTTCATGCCGACCACGGTCGCGAAGCCGTGCAGAAACTTGGGGAGGATGAGTCTTACGAGTTGACCGTCGCGGACTCATCGGCTCACCTTACAGCGCCCACGCAGCTCGGCGTACTTCACGGCCTGCAAACTTTTCTGCAACTTGTCCAGATCACGCCCACCGGCTTCGCCGCGCCCGCCGTCACCATCAAAGATCAGCCGCGCTTTCCCTGGCGCGGAATGCTCATTGACGTCAGCCGCCATTTCATCCCCCTCGACGTGCTCAAGCGCAACCTCGACGGCATGGCCGCTGTGAAGATGAACGTGCTGCACTGGCATCTGTCCGACGATCAGGGCTTCCGCGTCGAGAGCAAGACTTTTCCGAAGTTGCAGGAGATGGGCTCCGACGGCCTGTACTACACGCAGGCCGAGATTCGCGAGTTCATCGCCTACGCGCACGATCGCGGCATCCGCATTGTTCCTGAATTCGATATGCCCGGCCACAGCCGCTCGTGGGTCGTTGGATATCCTGACCTCGCCAGCGGCCCCGGCCCCTTCACGCTGGAAACCGGTGATCCGATCATGGATCCCACCCGCGAATCGACCTACAAGTTCCTGGAAAAATTCATCGCGGAAATGTCGAAGCTCTTCCCCGATGCCGACTTCCACATTGGCGGCGATGAGGTGGATGGCAAGCAGTGGAATGCCAATCCGAAAATTCAGGAATTCATTCATGCGCATGGCATGCAGAACAATCAGGACCTGCAGGCGTATTTCAACCAGCGCCTGGAAAAGATACTGACGAAAAATCATAAAATCATGGTCGGATGGGACGAGATCCTTCACCCCGATCTGCCGAAAAACATCGTGGTGCAGTCGTGGCGCGGTCAGCAATCCCTGGCTGAAGCGGCGCAGCAGGGCTATCGCGGCCTGCTTTCCTACGGTTACTATCTCGACCTGATGTGGCCGGCGGCGCGGCATTATGCGGTCGATCCCATGAGCGGGGCCGCCGCTGCGCTTACGCCGGAACAGAAACAACTCATTCTCGGCGGCGAGTCCTGCCAGTGGGCGGAATGGGTCTCTCCCGAAAATATCGATTCGCACATCTGGCCGCGCAACGCTGTCATCGCTGAGCGCTTGTGGTCGCCGCAGGACGTGGTCGACGTGAATTCGATGTACACGCGCATGCGAGCCGTCAGTCTCGAACTCGAGTCGCTGGGACTGACTCACAATTCGGTGCGCGAACGCATGCTCCAGCGCATGGCTGGTACCGCCGACGTTGCGCCCTTGCGCGTTCTCGCCGACGTGGTCGAGCCGGTCAAGGATTACGACCGCTGGAACGAAGAAAAAAAAGGTCCCATCGACTTCCACATGCCTCTGAATCATCTGATCGACGCGGCTTATCCGGAAAGCGACACGGCGCGCCATTTCGGCGATCTGGTGCAGCAATTCATCCACAGCGGCTACAAAGATCAAGCAGCCGAGGCGCAGATTCGCACGTGGCTCCTGCTCTGGCGCGGCAATGACGCCAAGCTTCATGGATTGCTCGAGTCATCTTCGCTGCTCGAAGAAGACGTTTCCATCTCGCAGAACCTGGCCATGCTGGGCGCTGCCGGGCTGCAGGCACTGGATTATCTGGATAAAGGCCAGCCCGAGCCGGATCTGTGGAAGTCGCAGCAAGCGGCCGTGATCGAGCAGGCCAAGAAGCCGGTGGCGGGGCTGCTGTTGCAAGTGACTGTGCCGGTGGAACAGCTCGTGCAAGCCGCAGGCAATTCGGCAGCTCACTAGATAGGGCTTTAACCACGAAGGGCACGAAGTTACACTAAGGAAATCCTCGCTAAAAAATCCTTCGTGTAACTTCGTGCCCTTTGTGGTTTATGGGGTTGAGCTGTCACGGAATCAGATCGCGTCGTGATATCCTATTAATATCAGCGGCGCACCGTCTTAGGCGGATTTCCCCGCAATTCCTGAAGAAATTCAGAAGCTAAAAGGATCAAAGAAGCCAGAACTATGCTTTCCGTCAGCAACGTTTCCATGCGCTACGGCGCCAAGATTTTGTTTGAAGAAGTTTCCACGGCATTCACGCCCGGGAAACGCTACGGTCTGACCGGCCCCAACGGCGCCGGGAAATCCACTTTCATGAAGTTGCTCAGCGGCGAGTTGGATCCGCAGAAGGGCACGGTCGTCCGCCCGCGCAAGCTCGGCGTGTTGAGCCAGGACCAGTTCGCGTTTGACGCCTACTCCGTGATCGACACGGTCATCATGGGCAACAAGCGCCTGTGGGCCGCCATGCAGGAGCGTGACGCCATCTATGCCAAGCACGACATGACCGACGAAGACGGCATGAAGCTCGGCGAACTCGAAGGCATTGTCGGCGAAGAAGATGGATACTCCGCCGAAAGCGATGCCGCCATTCTGTTGCAGGGGCTAGATATTTCCGAGGAGCTCCATGCCCGCAAGATGGGCGAGTTGCAAGGCGGACAAAAAGTCCGCGTGCTGCTGGCGCAGGCTTTGTTCGGACATCCGCAGGCTCTGCTGCTCGACGAACCTACGAACCACCTCGACCTCGACTCCATCCACTGGTTGCAGGGATTTCTGAATGCCTACGATGGCGTGGTGATCGCCATCTCGCACGACCGCCATTTCCTGAACAGCATCTGCACTCACATTGCTGACATCGATTACGAGACCATCATTACCTACACCGGCAGCTATGACGACATGGTCGTTGCCAAGACGCAAGTGCGCTCGCAGATCGAAGGGCAGAACGCGCAGCGCGAGAAAAAGATCGCGCAGCTGAACGAATTCATCGCGCGTTTCGCCGCCGGTACGCGATCGAGCCAGGTGCAGTCACGCCGCAAGGAAGTTGAGCGGTTGCAGGTCACCGAACTCGCCAAATCCAACATTCAGCGGCCGTTCATCAAGTTCGAGCAGAAGCGGCCCTCGGGCAAGCACATCCTCGAAATCGAGCACCTGAGCAAGGCCTACGATGACAATCGCGTGATTCGTGGTTTCACCGCCAGCATCTCGCGCGGGGAAAAAATCGCGCTCATGGGACGCAACGGAGCCGGGAAGACAACTCTGCTGAATGCTTTGCTGGCGAATTCTCCCACCACGCCCGAAGCCGAACTACGCAAGACCAGCGGCTATGACGGTTCGTTCCTCGATGGTGGCAAAGTGATCTGGGGACACGAAGCTTCCATCGGATACTTCGCGCAGGATCATCGCAGTCTGATCGAAACCGGCACCACCGCAATCGAATGGCTGCATCAGTGGGACGGCGCCGCCGTCACCGAGGAGCTTCGCGGAATCCTCGGCCAGATGCTGTTTGCCCGCGACGAAGCCACCAAGTCAACCAGCGTCCTCTCGGGCGGCGAAGCTGCCCGCCTGCTCTTTTGCAAGCTGATGCTGCAAAAGCCCAACGTCCTCGTCCTCGACGAGCCCACCAACCACCTCGATCTCGAATCGATCAATGCGCTCAACATCGCCTTACAGCGCTACCACGGCACGGTTTTCCTGGTAACTCATGACCATGATCTGATCGACGAAGTCGCCACCCGCATCTGGCACTTTGAGAGCGATCATAAGATCACCGACTTCAAAGGCACGTACGAGGAATATCAGTCGGCCGCCGTCGCGGTTTAGTTCTTCTCTTACCACGGAGGCACTGAGACACGGAGAAGAACAATGGAATTTCTCCGTGACTCCGTGTCTCCGTGGTGAGTGCCCCGTTGCACCATTTCTGCTGCATGTAAATCAACCGGGTTCTCCACAGGTTTTCACAGCGTTCCTTGTTGCGTTGGGTTTGAGAGTTGAAAGATAATGAGCGCGGACACTTCTGCGGCTTACGCAAAAGTGGGTGTTCTGGTCCCGTGTACAGTCGAGCCGATTTACTGAGGATTCTGCATATTACGCCGCGCCAGTTGGCCAACTGGGAGCGCGCGGGCTTGGCGACGTCCGCCGAAGCCTATTCTTTCTCCGACATGCTCGAGATCAAGAAGATCCGGGATCTTTGCGCCATGAGCGTGCGCCCCAACGTCATCCGCCAGTCCCTCGATGCCATGCGCAAGCGCGCTGCCGGAGTTGAGAATCCGTTGCTCGAAGCGGGAACGTGGTCGACGAACAAGCACCGCGTTGCGTTTCGTCACGAGGGCAAGCTCCTCGAGCCAATCGCCGGACAGTTCCTGATGGATTTCTCCGAGCGCGAAAAAGTGGTAACTAGCACGCCCGTTCCCAAGCCCGAGCCCACTCCTCGCGATCATGAAGTAACCGCCTGGTTCGCGCGTGGGCTTGCTCTGGAGGAAAATCCGAGCACGCAGGCGGAAGCCATCGCCGCATATCACAAGGTGCTCGATCTTGAGCCCGCGCACGCCGCCGCTCACATCAATCTAGGCACGCTCTATTACAATCGTCAGGATTTTGCTCAGGCCGAGAAGCACTACCGTCATGCCATCGAGTCCGATCCGCGCTATGCGCTGGCTTATTTCGACCTGGGTAATGTGCTCGACGAAACTGGGCGCGTCCAGGAAGCGGTCTTGACCTACAGGATCGCAATTCAGCTTGCTCCCACCTACGCCGATGCCCACTACAATCTCGCGCTGGCCTACGAAAAACTGCGCGAACCCCGCAAGGCTCTCAAGCACTGGCAGTGTTACGTCAAGCTCGATACCGCAGGCCCGTGGTCGCTCCACGCCAAGAGCCAGATCAAGCGCATCCTGCAGGCCGACGGGCTGCGGCTGGTCCACTCCAAAAAGAACGCATCCTAGCTTGCTAACCCAACTTCCTGACCTAGCCTCGGGCTCGCCGCGATTCGTTTACTTCGCCCGGTAAACGGTCTTTCCCGCTACCATCGTCCACACCACTTTAGTATCGCGCATTTCCTCCGGAGAGATGGTGAGCACATCGCGGTCCAGCAGCACCAGGTCGGCACGCTTACCCGGCGCAATCGATCCGATGGAATCCAGATTCATGGCGTGCGCCGAGTTGCGGGTATAGGCGTAGAACATCGCTTCGCGCGGCATATCCTGAGACGCATCCAGCACTCCTTCGGCTCCTTTGCGGGTCTCCGCCTGATAGATCGCACGAAACACATTGGCCGTGGAAACCGGCCAATCGCTGGCCCCGGAGATGATTCCACCATTATCGAGAATGGAGCGCGCCGGATACTGCCACGTGTAAATGTCCGCGTCTACGTACGGCTTCAGGATTTCGATCGTGTCATTGGAGGCCTCGGCCCAAAACAGCTGCAGCGCGCTGACCACTCCCAACTCGCGGAAGCGGGGAAGATCCTCCGGCCGGACGAACTGCTCGTGCGTCAGCGTGTCCGGAAGATGGGAATCCCCATTAGCCGCGCGCGCGGCGGCAATGCCATCGAGCGCGGCTTTCACGGCGCCGTCGCCAATGGCGTGAACGTGGATGATCAGCCCCTGCTTGTCGGCCGAGATGCAAAGCTCCGCGAATTTCTTGGGGTCAAACAGCAGATCCCCATTGTGGCCGCTGTTCTTGTAGGGCTTGGTCAGATGCGCCGTTTGGGAGGGAAATTCCGCGACGCCGTCGGCGAAAATTTTGATCCCCGTCACGTGGAGATGGGGAATGTTCCCGTATGCCTGGCGCGTCTTCTGCACAGTGGCGAGTTCGGCGGCGGGATCTTTCGAAAGAACGCGCGGGAAAGCATCGATCTCCGAGTTGAGCTCGCCGTGGTCAGCGAGCATCCTGTACGCGCGTAACACCTCGTCGGTAGCCAGCGGATCGAGCCAGGCCGTGATCCCCAGGCTGTAGTTGTTCTGCAGCGCCGCGCGCCCGGCGGCGAGCAACTGGGCGTCAGTGGGCTCGGGCAGAAGCGGCTCGATCTTCTCGGTGCCGGCATCTACCAGGAAGCCGTTGGGCTGCATGTTCTTGTCGACGCCATAGTACGCGCGCTCATCCGGAGTGAGTTTTTTCAGAAAATCCGCAGTGATGCCCGCCCGCTGCAGCAAGGCACGATTGGCCCAGGCGGTGTGACCATCCATGCCGCGCAGCAAGACGGCCTGGTTCTGATAGGCGCCCGTGCTGAAGTCGGCGTTGAGGACGTCTGGATGCGACCAGAACGCCAGAGGCAGGCCAAGAATCTCCACAATATCGCCGCGCATGCCGCGCCCTGACTTCTTGGCGTCTTCGACGAACGCCGGAAGCTGGTCGAGCGAATCTACTTTGTCCGTAGAGTCGGCCGCGATCAGGCCAAGTCCGCCGTCGATGGAATGGCTGTGCGAATCGATGAAGCCGGGAAACAGGCTCTTGCCTTCGAGATCGACGCGCTCCGCGTTGGCGGAAACGGCCTTCTCAACCTCGGGAAGGTTTCCGACGACGAGAATTTTATCGCCGCGGATCGCGATGGCTTCCGCATAAGGATTCTGCGGATCCCCGGTAAAGATTTTGGCATGGAAAAGAATGCGCTCCTCAGCGGTGCCTTGCGCGTACAGCGGGAACGACGTGAACAGCAGCAGTCCAGCGAACAGAAGAATGCGGTAATGTCCCAAGATTCGTCCCATGGATTGGCCCTTTCAACAAATGTTGTGAAAATCAAACTAAGAAACGGAAGGAGAAATATACACAAAGATTGGGGATAAAAGGCGTTCCATCTCTTCTTGCCATTTAGTGAGCCGGCAGTGAGCAAAGCTCGTTCGTCGGGGTTCTCAGCGATCTCAGCGATGTTTCTCAGCGCTCTTTGCGGTTAAGAGATTTTCCCCGCAGAGGCCGCAGAGAAATGCCGCAGAGTTCCCTGATAAAGTCTGAAGCCAGGGTATTCCGTGAGTCGTGTCCATCCAACCTGGACCGAAAGCGGTGCTAACATTAACAGTTCGCCCATCTCTGATCACGAAGGTGTACCCATGCCCGAAACGCTGCAAGCTCCCACGCCCACTCCGCTGACCACACTGACCGAAGACGAAATCCTTTTCCGCGACAACATCCGCCAGTTTGCCGACGAAAAAGTCCGGCCTCTGGTCAAGGAGATGGACGAGAAAGGTGTCTTCGACAAAGACCTCATCCACGATTTCTTTCAGCTCGGCCTGATGGGCATCGAGATTCCCGAGCAATATGGCGGAGGCGGCGCCAAGTTTTTCGAGGCGATCCTGGCGGTCGAAGAGCTCTCTCGCGTCGACGCTTCCTCTGGCGTCATCGTCGACGTCCAGAACACTCTCGTCAACAACGCCCTGCTGCGCTGGGGTAGTGAAGATCAGAAGAAGCATCACCTGCCTAAGATGGCGAGCGAGATTGTCGGCGCCTACGCTCTCAGCGAAGCCGGATCGGGCTCCGACGCCTTCGCTCTCCAGACCCGGGCCACTCTGAAAGGGTCGGACTACGTCCTCAACGGCCACAAGCTCTGGATTACCAATAGCAAAGAGGCTGGACTTTTCGTCCTCTTCGCTACCCTCGATCCCAATGCCGGATACAAAGGGATCACCGCATTCCTGATCGAAAAAGATTTCCCCGGATTCACTGTCGGCAAGAAGGAAGACAAGCTGGGCATTCGTGCGTCGTCCACGTGCGAGCTGATTCTGGAAGACTGCCGCGTGCCCAAGGAAAACGTTCTGGGTGATCCCGGCAAAGGCTATAAGATCGCCATCGAAACGCTCAACGAAGGCCGCATCGGAATCGGCGCGCAAATGATCGGCCTGGCCCGCGGCGCATGGGAGTTTGCCTGCAAATACGCGGTCGAGCGCAAGCAGTTCGGCAAAGCAATCGCCGACTTTCAGGGCATCCAGTTCCAGATCGCTCAGATGGCTACCGAGATCGAGGCTGCCCGCCTGATGGTTTACAACTGCGCCCGCATGAAAGACGCCGGAGTGAACTTCGTGAAAGAAGCCGCTATGACCAAGCTGTTCGCCTCGCAGGTAGCCGAGCGCGTCACTTCGCTGGCCATCGAGATCTACGGCGGCTATGGATTTACCAGGGACTATCCCGTGGAGAAGTACTGGCGTGACGCCAAGATCGGCAAGATCTACGAAGGCACGTCGAACATGCAGCTGGCCACGATCGCCAAGCTCGTGCTCGGGAAATAGAACGGCGCGGGCTGGATCAATCCACAGCGTCCTCCCCGCTAGGGCGTAAAGTGCAGCTCTACGGTCTCCTTGGATTCCCCTCCGGCCGGAGCAAACTTCCATTGGGTGATCGCGCTTTCCGCGGCTTCCACCAGAATGGGGCTGCCTCCCACAGGTTCCACTTTTGTTACTTTTCCGTCCGGCGCGACCACGGCGATGACCTTGACGGTGCCGCCCAGGTTCATCTTCTTTGCGATGTCGGGATAGCGGGGATCTACTTTCCGAAGGAGTTTACGTCCAGTTTCGTTCGAAGATTGCTGACTTTGGGCCAATCCTGCGGGTCCAAAGCAAGAACAAAATACGAGAGCGAGAATCAGAGCGTACTGCTTACGCATAACGGGGGTCCCTGAGAAAAAGTATTTTTGTTCTGTAGCACTCCCTGATTCGATGGTACGCAATTGCGGCCAGTCTCGAAAAGTAACTACGGTAACCAAGGCTCATCCCGAAAGGGTAACGTCGCCCAAAGCGAATAGACCATCCGGAATGCTGTCACTCCGACGACCAACCCCTTTCACCCAAACGACCAATCAAGGCTTCTCATTATGTGCAGCGACTTGCATATTATTCCCCTCGTTTGCTGCAGGGGCCATTCATTAAAGTCTTTACCGCCAATGACTTAACAAGGGCCTTCTCATTGGCTCCCTGGGTGCACTTCTCTGAGTACCTGCCGCATGTGCGGCAAGGATGGAGCGCCACTTGACCACCTTATTCGGGATAGTCGAATCCGCCGATCTCAAGAATTTCGAAGCACCCGCCCCACCCCGGAAGCGTGGCTGGCTGCCGCTTCTGACCGTGCTGTTCCTGATCTCGTACGGCCTGATGACAATGCTGATCGTCGAACAGGGACGGACGATCGAGTCGCAGCGCGCTCTGATTTACGAGCTCTTCGGCGATAGCACGCAATTGTCTGCCATGAAGATGAAGGCCAGTGTTGAGCGTGCCCAGGTGGCTCAGGCCCAGTCGGCTTTGACCCAAGCCCCGTCTTCGCATAGCCCGTCATCCCAGAACCAGACTCCGTCAACCCAGGCTCCAGCAAAGCACGCCCCGTCTTCCCAGACAGCACGTCGTAATCAGAGTCAAGCGGCGAAGCCCTTCCGCATGCCCTCCCGTCCCGCGTCGGACCTGGCGGACAGCAAGCGGGCTTTGATCACGATCTAGTTGGTCACGCTCTAAAGACAGGCTCAAGCCTGCGCAGTTGGTAGGTGAATTAGAACTAGCAGCACTAGGAAAAAACAATGAAGGTTCTGACCCTAGCCTTGTTGTTTAGTCTGCCCCTCGGCTCGCTTGGACCGCAAAAGCCCTTGCGCCAGCCTTCCACCCAACTCACCCGGCACTCCAAAGGCGGACGCTGGTACTTCGCCGCCACCGGCCACGCTGTCTATTGCTATGGTCCCGTGATGACCGTCCCCAACAGTAATGGCGACCTCCAGCGGGTGGCCACCTTCTGCCGCGACGGCAGCGCGGTCGTTCCGCTCAAGGACTAGCGGCTTCCACTCCAAGAAAAGCGCAAAAGACGCCCAGCCTAGGTTGCTTACCCAGGCATGGGGCGTCTTCTGCAGTGCGCATTTCCTTACAAGTGCCGCGCCAGCGGCTGGACTGACCGAATTCGGCTAGAAGCTGAAACCCGGCGCCAGCTGTACCGGCATTACGGTTACCGATCCCAGACCAAATACGGCGGCGGAGACCGAAGAGGCCAGTGAGGTATTCACCACAGCGCTACTGTCGCAGGTGGTAACAGTACCCAGGTTGTCGTAGCAGACGTTGCCTGCGTCCAGCCGCGCCTGGACCGTAACCGTGTGCGTTCCGGCTCCAACCTGCGGAAGGATGAAGTTGAAGCTGTGAGCGCTGGTGGTCGAGAGAATCAGGTCAATTTGCTCCGCCGTACAAGTCGTGATGTCAGTAATGCAGGTACTCGTAATGACGCTGCCCAGCGTGGCGGACAGCTGCTGGATTCTGGCGTCGAATACAATCCCGCTCCCCGCAGCGTCGGGATAGCCTGCCGCCGGAAACGAGGCTGCCTGCATCTGCGGTGAGGCAATGCTGGCGCAGTTCGAGCAATCAAGCAGCACGCGAACCGCAACACTTGCCACAGCCGTTGCCGTTTGCGAAGTCCCGCTCGACCCGCCTTTCACCTGCGTATTCGTATAAAGTCCGGTGACCAGCGACGGTGAGACAAAAAGTGTCTTGTTGGTCGAGGCCTTCACCGAAGCGTTCATCACTGTGAACCACTGCCCGTTGTTGTTCGAGTCCATGCAAGGCTGGAAGTTCTGTGAACCGGATATCCCACTTTGACTGGACACACAAACCGCATTCGGTCCGGTGAAAATTGCTGCGCCGCCTTGTGGGCTCGTGGTGGTTTGTGCAGTTAAAGTGGCGGGCAAAACAGCGAGGCTGAGCGCCAACACGAATGTGATGACAAATGTTCGTTCCGCAATCGTGGGGAGCATGGACTTGCCCATTACAGATTTCATTTCGGTTTCTCCATGTTGGATTTCGTGGTCGGATTTTGACTACGTGAACTTCACCGGGTGTGCCTCCTCAGAGTGCGGGAGTGCCGATGTACCAGGTGGGCGAAGCGGCTATTTGGACTTTAGGCCGGTTGGGCAGGCAGGTCATGTTACGGAAGGCCCGGTGAAAGCTGGCAAGAAGGTCAATCGCGGGCTTGTACGAAACCGCGCAGGGAATATCCTTGAAGGTTCCCATTCTAGTTGCACTCCTCGCTTGGGAGCTTTCACGCCATGCGTCCAACCGCATTCTTGCCGCATCAAAAGCCCGACACCTTTACAGAGGAACCGCCATGTCCATCCGTCCGGTGAAACGTCTCATCAAGTCCAAGCCCACGATCGAAGGCGCCGGAGTCCATCTGCGCCGCGCCTTCGGTTTCGGCAACACGCAGGAATTCGATCCTTTCCTGCTTCTCGATGACTTCCGCAACGACGTACCCGAGGACTACCTCGCCGGATTCCCCTGGCACCCGCACCGTGGCATTGAAACCATCACATACGTTCTGGCCGGGACCGTCGAGCACGGCGACAGCATGGGCAACCACGGCGCTATTGCCCCCGGCGACGTGCAGTGGATGACCGCCGGCAGCGGCATTATCCATCAGGAGATGCCCAAAGGCGATCCCACGGGCCGCATGCATGGCTTCCAGCTCTGGGCGAATCTGCCCTCGGCGCTGAAGATGACCGACCCGCGCTATCAGGAGGTCAAGACCGTCGATATCCCCGAAGTCACCGACGACGACGGCACCCACGTCCGCATCGTCTGCGGGAGTTTTTGGGGCAAGAAGGGACCGGTCGACGGCATCGCCGCCGATCCCATATACCTCGATGTCTCGGTTCCTCCCGGGGAGCGAAAGACTCTGCCCGTCGAAACGACGCGCCACGCCTTCGCCTACGTCTTCTCCGGAGACGGCAAGTTCTGCAACGCCTCAGGCCCGCTCGCGGTCCCGACCGAGAGCGTGGGATGGCTCGATACGCATCCCCCCATCGACGCGGAGAATCGCTCCCTGGTCGTCTTCGATCGCGGCGACGAAGTCTCCGTGCAGGCCGGAGGAGACGGAATCCGTTTCCTCTTAGTCTCCGGCAAACCGCTGGAACAGCCTGTCGCATGGTATGGTCCCATCGTCATGAACACGCAGCAGGAACTGCAGCAGGCGTTCCGCGAGTTGGAGCAGGGAACGTTTCTGAAAAAATAGCAATGAGCAAACCGTGAGGGAACGGGGCTCCCAGATTTCCTTAGTGTACCTTCGTGTCCTTGGTGGTTATGATGTTCCGTCTTTAAACAAATGCCCGAACTCCCCGAGGTCGAAACCATTGCGCGCGGTCTGGCGAAACGCGTCACCGGAGACGTCGTCGAATCCGTGTGGCTAGGCCAGAAAAAAGAGCCGCTGAAATCTAAGGCGTCAGAAATTGCGGCCGCACTCGAACAAAGCCGCATTGCCGCCGTCCGCCGCATGGGCAAGCACATCGTCTTCGATTTAGACCGTGTAGATGGTGTGGAGCGGGCGCTCCCGCCCGCTAAAAGCCGAAAGCTCCCAAAAACCTCGAAGGGATCGAGGGCCATCTCGACCTCCGATCCATCCAAAGCGCACGCAGAGGCGGACAGGAGTGTCCGCCCCACACTACCTCCAACACAAAGCAAGGCCCAATGGATCGTCCACCTTGGCATGACAGGCAGCTTGCGCGTCTGCGAACCGCAAACAGAAGTCGCGAAACACACGCATGCCATTCTCAAGCTGGCCTCGGGCAGGGAAGTGCGCTTCGTCGATCCCCGCCGCTTCGGACGTCTCAGCGTCGCCACGTCCGCCGAGTTCGATGCCACCGGCGTCGAGCCCCTCGAGGTCGGACTCGACCCCTTCATTGCGCTGTTCCGCGGACGCAAGACTCCCATCAAGAGTGCGCTGCTGAACCAGAAACTCTTGCGCGGCGTGGGCAACATCTATGCGGATGAATCCCTGTTCCGCGCCGGCATCCGCCCGCGGCGCCGCGCCTCGTCGATCACTCGCGATCAACTCGCCAAGCTTCACTCAGCCGTCAAAGAAGTTCTGAAAGAAGCGATCGCGCTGGGAGGCTCCTCGATCTCCGACTACGTCGGCGCCGAAGGCGAGGAGGGTTTTTTCCAGCTGCAACACCGCGTCTACGGCCGCGAAGCCGAGCCCTGCCCCATCTGCAAAACTCCCATCAGGCGCGTCGTCATTGCCGGCCGCAGCAGCCACTACTGCCCCAAGTGCCAGAAGTGAATTGTTGAATGATGATTGTTGAATAAAAACCTGCGGGCTGCGCGTTTTGGTCTTCATTCAACAATCAACAATCAAAATTCAACAATGATTTTCTGTTACTCTCTTCCGTTATGTCCGACTACTCCATCGGTGTCGATATGGGCGGCACCAATCTGCGCATTGCGGCCATCAACACCGAAGGCAAGATGATGGAAAAGATCACGATCGGTGTGAAACTGGCGCTGGGCCGCGATTACGTCATCGGGGAAATGTGCGACGCCATTCTCCACCTGACCGAGCGCCATCGCAACGAGGGCAAATTTCTGGGCGCCGGCATCGGCGTGCCCGGCATCATCGACGTCCCGGCTGGCATGATGCGCAAGTCGGCGAATCTTCTTCCCGAGTGGTCCGACTATCCCGTCCGCGACGAGATCGAACGCCGCCTTGGAGCTCGCATCTTTCTCGACAATGACGCCAACATGGCAGCCCTCGGCGAGCAATGGCTGGGCGCGGCCCGGGGCGTCGACAACATGGCGATGCTCACTCTCGGCACCGGAATCGGCGGCGCCATCATCTTGAACGGGAAATTGTTCTACGGTCTGAGCGGCATGGCTGGCGAATTCGGACACGTCACCATCGAGCCCAATGGCGTTCCTTGCGGCTGCGGCAACCACGGTTGCGCCGAGCGCTATGCCTCGGCGAGTGCAGTGATGCGCATGGCTCGCGAAGCGATTGAGTCTGGCCAAGCGCCCGAACTGGCCAAGGCCGCGTCCGACCCGGACTTCAGCGCCAAGGCGGTCTACCATCTCGCCATGCAGGGTGATGCCGCCGCGCAACGCATCTTCCAGCGCTTCGGAGAGGTCTTGGGAATTCTCCTCGCCAGCCTGGTAAACATTCTCGATCTGGATATGTTCGTGCTCGGCGGCGGCGTGGTCAGCGCATGGGACGCCTTCGCTCCAAGAATGTTCGCGGAATTGCGCGAGCGCTCGTTGGTCTACGCCGCATCGGCTCCCGAGGATCCGTTGGCGAAGAAGGAAGGCGCCTCGGCCCAGATGGCTAGCTACTCGCCTAAGAAAACCGTCATCACGCAAGCCATTCTCGGCAGTGACGCCGGACTGTACGGCGCGGCCAGAATTCCCGCATCTTAAGCTGGGCGAACGTCAGCTTGGAGAACGTCTGCTCGTCTGCAGCTGGGCGAACCTCGGCTGGGCGAAGGTCTGCTCGGTGTCCGTCGGCTCGGCGTTATCCCGACCGGAGCCGCTCTTCAGGCGTCGGGAGGGATCTCACGGCACCGGAACTCCGGCGAATGTCCTCCCGGTCGGCGCCCCGCGAATTTGCGATTTTTTCTATCGCGCTCACAAAGTTCTGATTCTGTTCCGCCGTTCCAATGCTTACTCGGATGCAGTTGGGCGCGCCCCACGCAGTCAGCGGCCGCACGCTCACTTTTGCTTTTCGCAGTTGAGCGGCGATTTCCGCGGCAGTCTCACCCAGCTCGCAATAAAGAAAATTCGCCCACGTCGGTACGACCTGGTAGCCGAGTTCCGATAGTCCGACCCCCAGCGGAACAGCCTGCTCGGCATTGTTCGCAACCGTGCGCGCGATGTGCTCCTCATCCTCTAATGCCGCCAGGGCCGCGGCCTGCGCCACCGCCGACACCGAAAATGTATTCTTCATCCTTGCGCAATAGCCCAACAACTCTGCCGGACCCATCCCATAACCCACGCGCAGTCCGGCCAGGCCGTGCACTTTCGAAAACGTCCTCAGCACCACGACGCTGGCGCGCTGCCGCAAATATTCGAGTGATCGCGAATATTTCACCTTGCGCCGCTCGGCAAAATGCGCCGCATATTCGTGGTACGCTTCGTCGAGCACGACCACCACATGCCCGGGAACTTCGGCAAAGAACCGGTCGAGCGCTTCCGCATCGAGCATGGTCCCCGTCGGGCTATTCGGGTTCGCCAGGAAGATGATGCGCGTGTGCTCATTGATCAGGTCCAGAATCGCCGTGAGATCGATGCCGTCGTTCCGCATCGGCGCCTCGATGAGCTGCGCTCCCGCCGCGTGGACCGCCATGCCATACACGACGAACGACCGTTCGCTGGTGACCGCGTTCAGTCCCTCGGCCAGCAGAGTTTGGCAGAGCAGCGAAAACATCTGCGTCGAGCCGGCCGTTACCATGATCTGCTCAAACGGCAGATCGTGAACCGATGCCAGCCGCTCGCGCAGGCGAGAACAATCGTCATCCGGATAAGCGTGGAGTTCCTCCAGCGACCGGCGCACCGCTTCCAGCGCCCGCGGAGATGGTCCAAAAGGATTTTCGTTGGAATCGAGCCGGATCAGCGCCAATTCTTGTGTTGTGACGTGAGGCTTGGTCGGCAAGGCAGACAGAGGACTTCCCATATCCCGCGCGGCTCTCGACAGCAGATCATAAAACTGGCTCATGCTCTGTGCCCGCCTTTCGCGCCTTCTGCGGAAGGGAATGACACATCATGATACAGATTTCTTCGGCTTCGCGACTCCGCCTTTGGTGGCGGACTTCAGCCGCTCAATTTCTTTCAGCGTGAGCGAGCGAAACTCACCCGGAGGCACATCGAGCGCCAGCGGACCGTACCGGACCCGTTTGATCTTCTCGACGTGATGTCCCACTGCCTCAAACATGCGCCGGATCTGGCGGTTCCGCCCTTCAATCAGCGTGATTTCGTACCACGGATTCGTCGCTTCTTTCACCACGCGCACCGAGGCTGGACCAGTCTTCACCCGCTTTCCGTCGTCCGTCGCAATCGAAACTCCGGCGCGCAATTTGGCGAGCGCCTCTTCTTTCGGCGTGCCCGCCACTTTCACCACATAAGTTTTTGCCACGTGCGACGCCGCCTTCATCAACTGGTTCGCGAGCTCTCCATCGTTGGTCAGCAGCAATAGCCCTTCGCTGGCGTAATCGAGCCGCCCCACCGGATACACGCGCCCCTTCACGCCGCGAATCAAATCCATGACCGTCGGCCGCTTCTCCGGATCGCTGACCGTCGTCACATATCCCTTCGGCTTGTTGAGCAGAAGATAAACGTGCCGCCGTTCACCCTGCAGCAGCTTTCCATTCACCCGGATGTGATCGCTCTCCGCATCGGCCTTGCTGCCCAGTTCCGTAATCGTGGTTCCATTTACCTGCACGTGGCCGGATGAAATCAACTGCTCCGCCTTTCGGCGGGAAGCAATTCCGGCAGCGGCAATAATCTTTTGCAGGCGTTCAAGGGGCATAGAAAATTCCGAATCTCGGCGGCAACGGAGAGGCCGCGCTGCCAACGTAAGTGAAGTTTTGAGCCATGATGGCGGAGTCGCTTCCTTTGTGGAGCGGGCACTCTTGCCCGCTGGTCTTTGTGGTGCTGCAGGCAAGCGGGCAGGAGTCCCTTCGACTGTCGCTCAGGGCAGGTCCGCTCCACACCGATGACTTGAACCCCAAGGAGCAAAAACAATTTAGCCCATCGCTTCAGCGCTGGGGTGTGAGCCCGAAGGAGAGAACAAGTCCCGGAGGAACGGCCCAATCGACCGAACTCTATCCCGCCTTCTCGGTCGTTTGCATGTTCTCCGCCGCCGCTTCCGGACCGCTCGGACTGGCCCCTGCGCCCTCAGGAGCCGAACTGCTCTCCGCCACCGCGCTCGCCGCCGGAATCAACTCCGCCTGAAACGACTCGGCCACCAGCTTCTCGAACTCCTCCATGCTCGGCAACTCGTTCACATCCTTCAGGCCGAATCGCATCAGGAATTCCTTGGTAGTCTTATAAAGAATCGGACGCCCGATCACTTGTTTCCGCCCCGCGGTCGTAATCAATTTCCGGTCCAGCAGCGTTCCGATCACGCCGCCGGAATCGACGCCGCGAATGTCATTGATCTCCGGCACGGTCACCGGTTGCTTGTATGCAATCACCGCCAAAGTTTCCAGCGCCGGCAACGACAGCCGGATCGGTGGTTTCAGGCTCTTCGCAAAGCATCGCACCACTTCGTGTTGCTCCGGCTTGGTGGACATGCGGTATCCGCCCGCAACCTGCCGAATCTCAATGCCGTGATCCGGGCCGCCATACTCTCCCACCAGTTCTTCCAGGCACGACCGGACGCGCGACTTAATCTCCGCGTCGTCAGAGAGTCCCGCGGCGACAATCGTCTCTTTGACCAGCACTGTCATCTGCTCCAGCGTGATCGGCGTCTCCGTCGCATAAATAAGTGCTTCGAGTTGAGCTTTTAAAGACATAGTGGTCAGTGATCAGTGGCCAATGGTCGGTAAACTCGATGACCCTGAAGCTGGCCACTGATCACTGGTAACTGTTCCTCATCTCCAGTCGTCCCGCACCGCGGCCTGCTGGTTCATTACCTCTTCGAAGTGCGTATGCTTGCGGACCGCAATTTCGCCGAACAATTTTTCCTGCCGCACCTGAATTGCCTGCAGGCGCACCAGTTCCAGCAAAGCCAGGAACATGCAAACCAGCGCCTGGCGCGATTGCACGCGCATCAGTAACTGCTTCAGCCGGATCGGCCGGTCTTCCAGCGACAGCCGCCGCCGCAGGTAATCGATCATCTGCCCGACCGTGATCGTCTCCTCGTCGACGTTCAGCACTGGACGCGTGCGCACCCGCTCCAGCACCTTCTGAAACGTTTTCACCAAATCGATCACGTCCGCGGCAAGCTCCGGCTCGGCGCCTTCCGCGTCCATGAATTCTTTCAGCGAAGGATTCGTCAGCACTGCATCTTCAATCTGCTGCTTCTGCAACAGCATCTGCGCCGCCGACTTGAATTTCTCGTGCTCCAGCAGCCGGTTGACCAGTTCGCTGCGCGGATCTTCCTGCTCCGCCGTCGCCAGCGGATCGCGTGGCAGCAGCATCTTCGACTTGATGTGAATCAGCACCGCCGCCATATAAATAAACTCGGCGGCCACATTCACATCGAGCTCGCGAATCTTCTCCACGTACGCTAGGTACTGCGCCGTGATCTTCGCGATCGGAATGTCGTAAATATCGATATCCTGCTTGCGAATCAGATCGAGCAGCAGGTCGAGCGGCCCCTCGTAAACATCGCTGACCGCGACCGCAAAAGGGAAGTCGCTCTCTTCCTTCTTCGCCGCGTCTTTCCCACCCTTAGCAACCGAAGGAGCCGCGACCACAGCCGGCGGAGCGCCGACTGCATCTACGCCAGAAGCGATTTTCGATTCCTCTGTCATGTTTGACGCTTGTCATCCTGAGCGAAGCAACCCGAGTCGCGAATGCGAATCGGGTTGAGCAGTCGAAGGATCCCTACCCTCTTGCCCTCCGCCGTTCCTCTCCCAGGGTGCCCCATCCTTGTCGCGCCTTTTGCGACAGGGTGTCTTACTTCCCCGCCGCCTCGTACCCCAGCGACATTCCCATACTAGCGCGAACCTGATCCATGGTCTCGCCCGCCGCCTTCCGCGCTCGCTCGGTGCCCGCCTCCAGAATATCCCACGCCAGCCGCGGATTCTCCTCAAATTTTCGGCGCCGTTCCTGTATAGGGTTCAGCAGCTGCACCAGCGCATCGGCCGCCCAGCTTTTGCATTCGATGCATCCAATCCCCGCCGACCGGCAGCCTTCGTTCACCTTCACCATCGTTTCCTTGGAACTGAAAATCTTGTGCAGATCGCCCACCGGACACACATCCGGATTCCCCGGATCCGACCGCCGCACCCGCGCCGGATCAGTCACCATGGTCTTCAACTTCTGCCGCACCACCGGTTCCGGATCGGCCAGCATGATCGTGTTGCCGTATGATTTCGACATTTTGCGCCCGTCCGTTCCGGGTAACTTGGGCGCGGGCGTGAGCAACGACTGAGGCTCAGGAAAAACGACTTCTGATCGAGCCTCATCCTCACCCGGAGCGGGTTTCGCGAATGTGTTCGCGTGAGGGTGAATCAATGATTCGTCAGCCAACTCGGTGTTTATATCGAAGACTGCCTTAGACTCTTCCTCACGAGACAGCTTCACGACGGGTGCACCGCGTTTGGGATAGAAGAAATTAAACCGCCGCGCAATCTCGCGCGTCAGTTCCACGTGCGCCACCTGATCCTCACCCACCGGAACCAGGTCCGCGCGGTAAATCAGAATGTCGGCCGCCTGCAGCAATGGATATCCCAAAAACCCGTATGTCCCCAGATCTTTGTCCCTGATATTCTCCCGCTGCTCTTTGTAGGTCGGCACGCGCTCCAGCCAGCCGAGCGGCGTGATCATCGACAGCAACAAATGCAACTCCGCGTGCGCCGGAACGTGTGACTGAATGAAGATCACCGCCCGCTCCGGATCAAGCCCGGCCGCGAGCCAGTCGAGCGTGACCTCAAGCGAGTTCTCTTTTATGCGGGAAGTGTCGGCGTAGTCGGTCGTGAGCGCATGCCAGTCGGCCACCATGAAAAAGCATTCGTACTCGTCCTGCATTCGCACCCAGTTCTGCAGCGCGCCCACAAAGTTCCCCAAATGCAATTTCCCGGTCGAGCGCATACCGCTGAGCACGCGTTTGCGAGTTTTCGGCGAACCAGTCATTTTCTATGAAGCCCCACGCTCAGACACGGCCGGAGATGCAGGACGGCCGGTAAGAATCGGATGTCAAGTGTCATGCAGGGCTGAGTTCGATACTACCATGCGAAAACCCGATTTTGCCTGAGGAACGAAGCACTCCGAATGTGGACAGCCGCCTCGGGCTCTCCGCCGCGAAAGCTGCAAATGTGGGGACAGCCGCCCTCGGCTGTCCGCCGCGCACCGCGCGGCTCGGGTCCCGATTCAGTAGCGCATCGCCCGCCGGCGAAATGCTTTATAATTCGCGCCGCCCCACAAACTGTCCCAGACCTCGTGACCACCCTCGCCCGCAAACTGCGCGCCACCGATTACTTCACCCTGGGATGGGGCACCATGGTCGGCGTCGGCTGGCTCGTCATTATGGACGACTGGCTCACGCGCGGCGGCGCTGTGGGCGCACTTCTCGGCTTCGTTATCGGCGGCTCGGTCCTACTTCCCATCGGATGGGTCTACGGCAAATTGGTGATCGCTATGCCCGATGCGGCCGGAGAAATTGCCTACACCTCCGCCGTCTTTTCCCGCTCCATCAGCTTCGCCACCGGTTGGATGATGACGCTCGCCTACTTCATCGTTTGCCCGTGGGAGGCCGTCGCGGTGGGCCGCATCGCGGCCTACATTTTTCCCGCGCTCGACTCGATGGAAATCTACCGCGTCGCCGGACGTCCGGTTTATCTTCCGCACGTGATCGTTGGTCTCGCGCTGACAGCGCTGCTCACCATCTTGAACTATCGCGGCGTTCGCCTCAGCGCCACTTTTCAGAATTGGACCAGCTTCGGCACGCTCGCTCTTTTCGTTCTCTTCGTCGGCCTCGGCGTTACGCGCGGTTCTCGCGCGAATTTTCCTCCGCTCTTTACGCACACGCCGCTGATTTCGATTCTGCTGGTCATTCAGATCGTTCCCTATTTCATGACCGGCTTTGAATCAGTGGGGAAGGCGGCAGAGGAGGCCAGTTCCGACTTTCGCGCCAGCGGCTTCTACCGCGCCATCTGGATGGCAATCTTCATCGGCATTCTCTTCTATGCCAGCATCGTTGCCGCCGTTGCCTTCGTAGCCCCGTGGCGTCAACTGATCGGCGAAAAGTTCATGACCGCCGTCGCCTTCCAGCAGGCTCTGGGCTCGCGCTGGATCGTCAACGTCATTCTCGCCGCCGCGCTGCTTTCACTCTTCAAATGTTTCAACGGAAACTTTGTTGCCGCCAGCCGCTTGTTTTTCTCGCTCGGCCGCCGCGGCATGATCACCGCGCGCGCCGGAGAGATCCACGCTCGATTTCAAACTCCGTCGATGGCCGTGCTCTGCGTCGGCCTCGCAACCGGCGCCTGCATGCTGTTGGGGGATGCGATCCTGGTCCCGATCGCCGAGGTCGGCTCTGTAGCGTGCGCGATCGGATGGACAGCCGCATGCGCGTCCTGCCTCGCCCTGGCCCGGTCCCGATCAAACGTGATCCCATTGTCGGTAGCCGAGCGCGGGGTGGCCGTCTTCGCGCTACTCGTGGCCACCGCGCTCGTCTTGATGAAAATAGTTCCAGGAGTCCCCGGCCATTTCACATTCTACGAATGGATTGCCTTGGGAATTTGGATTCTGTTGGGCCTCGCGGCTGCGACAACTCGTCGCGCAGCGTCCGTGACCGGGAAGGGCACGACTTCAGTCGTGCCGTAAGAGCACCTAGCGGATTCAGGCCTTTAGCCCCTGAGGTTAGCCGCCGTAGAAGCAATAAGGAGAAACAATGCCAAGCCTTACGCCTTTGAAATCGAAATTTATTTTGCTATTCATTGTCCTGACTACTTCCGCGCTCTATCTCGCGGCCCAAGCCTCGCCCACCTTCGACCTCGTCATCACCAACGGCCACATTATCGACGGCACCGGATCGCCCTGGTACTCCGGCGACGTCGGCATCCGCGACGGCAAAATCGCCGCCATCGGCAATCTCTCCGCTGCACCGCGCAAGCGGACCATCGACGTCGCCGGCAAAGTCGTCGCTCCCGGCTTCATCGACATGCTCGGACAATCCGAGTTGACCATCCTTGTCGATCCGCGCCTGCCCTCAAAGATCTATCAGGGCATCACCACCGAAATCACCGGAGAAGGCAATTCCATCGCGCCGCTCAACGACGCCATCATCGCCTCCGACCGCGCCGGATATGACCACTACAAAATCAATCCCGACTGGCGCACGCTCCGCGAATATTTCGCTCGCATTGAGAAGCAAGGCATGGGCATCAACCTCGCCAGCTACGTGGGCGCGACGCAAGTCCGCCGCATGGTGCTCGGAGACGACGACAGACAGCCCACTCCCGAACAACTCGAGCAGATGAAACAACTGGTGAGCGCTGCCATGAAAGACGGCGCTGTCGGAGTCTCTACATCGCTTGAATACGCTCCCGCGCCCTATGCGAAGACCGATGAACTGATCGCCCTCGCCGGCGAAGCGGCAAAGTTCGGCGGCATCTATGCCACGCACATGCGCAACGAAAGCGACTCCGTGCTGGAAGCCATCGACGAGGCCCTGCGCATCGGACGCGAGGCCCGCATCCCCGTCGAAATCTGGCACATCAAAGTCGCGGGCAAGGCCAACTGGGGACGCATGCCCGAAGTCGTTGCCAAGATCAACGCCGCGCGTGCCGCCGGAGCTGATGTCTCCGCGGACACTTACGCCTACACCGCGTGGTTCAACGATTTCTCCGCCTTCATTCCGCCCTGGGCGCACGATGGCGGCACCGCAAAGCTCGTCGAGCGCCTGAAAGATCCCGCCACCCGCGCCCGCATCCGCAAAGACATGCTGACTGCTTCGCGCGACTGGGACAACGAATGGCAGGAAATTCCCGGACCTGAAGCCATCATGATCGGTGCCGTCGAGAACCCCAAGCTGCTTCCCCTCGAGGGTAAGCGTCTGTCGGAAATCGCCAAGCTCTGGAATAAGGATCCCATCGATGCTCTATGCGATTTTCTGATCGAAGATCCGTCGACCGGAGTCGCTGTCTTCGGTATGTCGCAACCTGACGTCACCCTCGCGCTGCAACAGCCCTGGGTCGCCGTCGACAACGATTCCGAAGGCACTTCGCCGGAAGGAATTCTCGGTCAGGCGCATCCGCACCCGCGCGCCTACGGAACGTTCCCACGCGTGTTGCGCAAGTACGTTCGCGAGGACAAGGTCCTGTCGCTTGAAGACGCGATCCGGAAATTTTCTGCATTGCCCGCACAGCGAATGCGCCTCGTCGATCGCGGAGTTCTGAAGGCAGGAATGTGGGCCGACGTTGTGATTTTCGATCCGGCAACGGTGCGCGATCGCGCAACCTTCGACAATCCCAATCAGCTTTCCGAAGGCATGGAGTACGTGCTGGTGAATGGAGTGCCCGTGATCGAGCAAGGCAAAATGTCGAACGCGCTGCCTGGGAAGGTGCTGCGCGGTCCCGGATACGTTCCCTGACGATTATTTTCCGGAGGCAGCCTTCAGTCGCGCCTGCTCTGTTCTGCGCAAAGGCGAGACTCTCGGCTCGGCGAGAGTTCCGGTGATGGTGTATCCACCAGTAGGACCGTCTGGCGCGCTCTTGAGCTTGAAATCTACCTCGCGATTCATCGACGCTGTTCCGCTGAGTTGATACTGCCCCTCCGGCGAATCGAGCTTCGCATCTTTGATTTCGATCGTGCCCGCGTGCAGTTCCGCTTGACCATCCAGCCGGAAGACGCGCAAGGGCTGCGCATCGTCCCCGATCAACACATGCGGGAAGGCCCCATCTTTCATGCTTACGCGCAACGTTCCTTCGGCCGACTTCCAGAAGTCCGCGGGACAGCTCGCCGTCATTTTGTAACTGGCATTCGCCGTGCCGGCAATCCAGCCGTCGTTCATCGCGTTGGCGAAGTTATCGAGCGCGACGCCGGTCAGGGTCCCGCTCCCTCCGCACGCCGCCGGCTTGGAGCTGAAGTCGACTTGCCACTCGCCCTTGTGCTTTCCGCCGGCGAAGTCGGCTGTCAAATCCGAGAGCCGCAGCTTGCCGTCTTGCAGGCTCACACTCGCGGAGACATGCGTCGCGGCCGTGCCAGGCAATTGCAGGCGGTCGGCGGTCACGCGCCCCGACGCCCGCAAGCGCGCCAGCAGCGAGGGTCCGCCGGGCGTGCTCGTCTCCAGAACCCGGTACCAGGGCCGTTTCTTCGCGCTCACGTTGATCCACTCGTTTAATCGGATCAACGCTGCCTGATTGGTGTTCAACGCAAAATGCACCGAGCACGCGTCCGGTGTACCGCAGCCGCGCGGCATTTCCAGCGAGCCAGTCCATTCCGAGCCCGCGGCTTTGGCATTCACCTTGGTCACGCGGATCTCATCGGGCAAAAGCCGCATTTCCGCCGATGTAATCTCTGCAGGATTCTCCGCCCCCCGGACCGCGACTTGCACGTTCTGCAATTTCACACTTCCCGTCACCTGCGGTCCCGCAAAGCCGCTGTGATTGCCGCCTCCCCAAGATCCCGCAACTTGCAAATCCACTTGTGCTGAACCCTCGGGTGTCGCGGGCAGCGCCGCGATTCCTACCATCCGCGCCAACCGCAGCGTACGCGGAATCTCGGTCTCGCCCGTCACCGCGAAATCGTAACCGCTGCGAGCAATCCAGCCTTGCATCGTCGGACCAGCATTTTTCCCGCCGCGCATCGTGACCGGACCAAACTCGATGTGTGCCTCTTCCGGAAACCGCATCCCGCTGGCTCGAGCCAACCGTCTGCGCGCGCCCGCTGTCGACGCCCCCAACAGCACGAACGGAACCGTCTCCGGGCCGATCTCGCTCTTATTTTCCGCGGAACTCAAATGAAAACTGTCGATTTCGCCACGCCCCTCGAACTGCTCGTTAGTTCCGTCTTTCTGCAGCGAGAGCTTTCCGCTCACGGTTCCCTCAGCCGATAAGTCCTCTGGAAGATTCTTCTTGGCGCGCTCGAGCAGGATCACCGCCGCATCCGTCGGCACCTTCTCTGCGGTCACCGCGACCGCATAGCGATGCCCGACCGGCAGCCCCATTTCGCCCGTGATCGTGATCATCCCGTCGCTCACCGGAGCAGCGCACTTCATCTCATGAAATTCGTGGCTCAGCGAACTGTATTCCGCATCGCAATGCGCCGCCAGCCGAAGCGCTTTCCCACTAGTAATATCGTAGCGCCGGAAATCGTCCACCGCGGCATCGCTGCTGATCTGCAACTTCGCCGGACTGCCGCTCAGTGCCAAGTCCACTTGTACCGATCCGCGCCATCCCAGATCGTTCCCGCTGATAAATTTTGTCAGTTGCCCCAGTTGCGCCCGGTTCCACTCGACGTGGAACTGCAGCGGCGTATCGGGCAGGGAATCCGCGCGCTGCCAGGTGCCGCTCACCTGCAGCATGCCCGTGTCGTTCAAATTCATGTCGGTCCGAAACGGCTGCGCCTTCAGCCGCATTCCCCAGACGTTTTCCGACTCCTGCCACAACGAGAAATCCGCATTGGTCAGGGCGTAGGATTTTTTCTCTGCACCAGTTTTGAAATTGATCCGCCCCGCCGTCCCCTCGATGTATGGAAATGCCGGCCGTGGCTCCAATTTCGCCTTTCCCGTCGGCGCCGTCGGCATGTGCGCGGTGCGCTGCAGCAGACCTTCCAGGTTCCACGGTCCATTCACGCTGTGGGTCAGATTCAGGCTCGGCTCGGTCAGGTCCAGCCGCGCAATTTCCATCCGTCCGCGGATCAACGATGTCAGCCGCAGGTCCGCCGTCACTTCGCTCGCACGCAGCATGGGTTCTGCGCTGAACGCCGGATCGTCATACACCACCAGGTTTTCCAGATCGAATCCCGGCTGTGGCAGCAGCCGGAGATGCACCGACCCGATATCCACCGGACGTCCCACCCCGGCGCTAAGGGAAGCGATGATGCGCGATTTCAGGCGGGAAGCTCCGGGACGCAGCAGGAATAGGAGCAAAATCAGTGCCGCCGCTGCGGCCACTCGCTTTTTGGGGGTGAAGAGTTTCACTACGCCCTCTTGCAAAGGTCGAGGGCCTTCATCGTACGACCTGGAGCGTTCTTCTCCAGCGCGTCTCGTCGAAGAAATGCACCACTACTTTGCCCAGAAAGAGCAAACGATCGCTCCATGCGGTCTTGCGATACTGATCGTCCGGAGTCTCAAACGACCAGTAGATGAACATCGGCCGCCCGATAATGTTTTCTTTCGGAATGAATCCCCAGTAGCGGCTGTCCAGGCTCACCCCGCGATGATCGCCCATCGCGAAATAATGATCCGGAGGCACCACGATGTCGTCGCCATGGATGTAGCTGGGCAAATCCACCATCCAGTTGGGATACACATTCGGATCATCGGTGGGAGGCACCGCGGGAAAATTGTTTCGGTAAGGATCCTCCCGGTCCTGGTCGTGATCCACGTAAGGCTCGTCCAGGGCAACCCCGTTGCGGTAGACGACGCCGTTGCGCAGGTGGATCTTATCTCCGGGCAGGCCGATGATTCGCTTCACCACATAAAGCCCGGGCTCCGCCGGCGACAGGAACACCACGATGTCGCGAAAGTGCACGTCGCGATAGGGAATCAACGGCCCAATCCACTTCGTGGGTGGCGCAAACTGAACCCGGTTCACGAACACATGGTCGCCAATCAGCAGCGTGTTCTCCATCGAACTCGACGGAATCTCGAACGCCTGCACCACAAAAGTGATGATGAACAATCCGGTCACCAGCACCGCCGCCAGCGACGCCAGAAACTCGACCGTCGTCTCCTTCGGCTTCGTCTCGGCTGTATTTTTTTCTACGCGAATTTCTTTCTTCGCCAATGTTCGTTCCGTGCCTGAAACAGTACTTGGCCATGAGGGCCTTCTTCAGTGTACCAGCCGCAAGGTTCGGTTCCAGCGCGTGTTCCGGAAGATATGGGTCAGCGCGTACGCGAAGCGGTAAGCCTTGCCCGTCGGCGTATCCGCGTCGAGCGTCTTTATCGACCAGTAAATCAGTAACGGCCTTCCTATGATATTTTCCCGCGGCACGAATCCCCAATAACGGCTGTCCTCGCTGTCGTCCCGGTTGTCGCCCATCACAAAATAATTTCCCTCGGGAATGATCAGCTCGCCATCGTCCACCAGTTTCCGCATCTGCAACCACCACTTCCCCTCCATGTTGAACACCGGAATATCCGTTCGCGGAAAGTTGTCGCGAAACATATTGTTCGGCGGCTCAATGAACCGCACGTACGGTTCATCCAGCGCCTTGCCATTGATGTACACCGTCTTGTTGACCATGCGCAGCCGGTCTCCCGGCACGCCGATCACGCGCTTCACAAAATGCTGCTGCGGATCGACGGGATAATGGAAGACGATCACGTCTCCCCGCACGATTTTTTGATAGGGCATCAGGTCGTCGCCAAAAGCCCGTCCGCCGTAACAAAGCTTATTGACTAAAAGGTAGTCTCCGACCAGCAGCGTATTCTCCATCGATTCAGAGGGAATCTGGAAAGCCTGCACCACAAACGTGATCACGAAAAGCGCGATCACGATCGTGCCCACCAGCGACTGCAGAGAACTGGTCAGATCGCCGCCAAAATCTGTGGTCACTGCCCGCCGCTGCTGGGCAAGCATCGGCGCGCTGCCAGGATCATTCGCGGGAGGCGATGCGACGCCCGCCGCAGTGGGGACGTCCGGGCTCGGCACCGCGGCCTGCGGGCTCGGCGTAAGCGTGGGCTGGTTCGGAGAATCCATGTACTCTACTTATCCCCTACCTGCTCGGTTCTCGCCGCCTTCGAGTCCGCCACCTTGGGTCGCGAAGCCAAAAACGTCAACAATTGCCGCGCTGCATCCTGTTCGGCCGTCTTCTTCGTCGACCCCTGGGCCCGGCCCACAAAATTCCCGTTCTTATCTTTCGTGTGCAAGCGCGCCTCCACCGTGAAGGTCTTGTTATGCTCCGGACCGGCCTCCTCCACCAGCACGTATGCCGGCTGCGGCAGTCCCAGGCTCTGCACCGCTTCCTGCAGCGCGGATTTGAAATCCGTGATCGGCAGCGTGCCCCCGCCCCGCTCCATGCGCTCCATTTCCGGCGCGATCACGTTGCGCAGCACAAACTGCCTGGCCACTTCGAGCCCGCCGTCCAGATAGATCGCCGCCAGGATCGCCTCTAGCGCGTCGACCAGCAGCGCCGTCTTTCCACGCCCGCCGCTTTTTTCCTCGCCCCGACCTAGCCGCAGATAATGGCCCAGTTCCAGTTGCTGCGCCACCTGGATCAAGTGCCTCTCACTCACCAGATGCGCCCGCAGCTTGGAAAGTTCCCCTTCGCGAAAATGCGGAAAGCGCTGAAACAACTCTTCACTCGTGACCAGCGCCAGCACCGCATCCCCTAGAAACTCCAGTTGCTCGTTATCGCTGACCTTGTACTTGCTCTCGCCCGCCTGCTGCGCTTCTAGTTCGCGAGCCTGCGAGCTATGCGTAACGGCCTGCTCAATTACCGCCCGCCGCCGGAAGTGATATCCCAGTCCTTCCTCCAGCGCCGTGATTTCTCGTTCCTTCATATCTGGAACATCGCCAGTAAGGGCTTCGTGCGCGGGAAAACTCCGCCCTCGGGCTGTCCGCCGGTTCAAGTTGCCGGATGGATCTCGTACTGCGGCGGAATCGGTTCCTAGTTCTTGGGAGGTACCGCGGCCTGTCCTGGCGCCGTCCCGCCGCTCAGTTTCACCAACCGGTCCTTCTCGTCGCGCGCCGCCTTGCCTACCCCGGAGTCCGGACGATCCTTCGTCAAATCCACTGCCTGATCGGCGTACTTCATCGCCTCTGGAATCTTGTTCTGCATGTCCAGCGACACCGCCAGCCGGAAGATCGACACAGAATCCGGTTCCTGCGGATCCGCTTCCACCGATTTTCGCAGCTGGCTTTCCGCCTCGCTCCAGTTCTTCGCGTTGAACGCCAGAGTGCCAAGAATCGCGTAGGCGTCCGAGCGCGACCGGGCCTTGAACATGGCCAACTGATCCGGCGGATATCCTGTGGTCGGCAGGTCGGTGTCGATCGTCACCAGCGCCCGCTCCGCGTCCTTCTTCGCCTCGGCTAGTTTCTGATCCTTGTCCAGATCCGTATCGTGGGTGCGTTCTGCCAGCACCTGCGCTGCGCCCAGCAGCGCCTGCGGATCGTCGGGATCGAAGGTCAACGCCTTCTGCGCCATCTCCAGCATCTTGTCCGCGTTGTTGACTTGCTGATACCGCCCCATCGCCGCCTTGTACAACATTACGCGCAACTCGCTGTCGGGATATTTCGCGGCGAAATCGTCCGCCGCCTTTTCTACGGCCGCCGGATCGGTCAAGGCAATCGCCGCTTTGTACGCTTCAAACTCCGGTTGCGTCTTCGCTTGCGGCGGACGCTTCCCCTGCGGAGCCGTCGCTGCGCTCTGGCTCGCCCCTGCGCCCTGCCCCGCTGGAGCGCTCTGCCCCGCCGGTGGATTCTGCGCCGCCTTATCCTGCCCCACGCTCCCTATGCACATTCCCAGCACTGCGATTGCAATCGCTGCTCGCTTCATGGGCTCTCCTCGACTAACGCTCGACTTGCTATGAATTTGTAACCTTGCATTTTAACGCAGTGCCTGCGATCTCAGGCCTTCTTCCCATCCCACGCGAAGGATAAAGCGAAACTGGCGTCGCTCACTGCGGCTTCGCTGGAGGCTCATACGCCTGCTGCAGGCCGCGTTCGGCCGCCGCTTTCACTTCCGGCAGATCCGCGCCCGCGGTCATCGCCGCCCGATACTCGTTCATGGCGGCCTCGCGGTCGTCCTTCATGTCGAGAATCCGTCCCAGATAAACGTGCGACCATGCCACCACTTTCGGATCCTTGGTCGCCTGAATCGCCTTCTGGAAATTCTCCGCCGCCCCGTCGCGATTCTTGTTCGCCACCGCTACCTGCGCCAGGATGAACAGCGCCCGCCCTTCGTCTCCAATCTTTTTGTCCAAAGCCTGCTGCGCCAGTTCCTGCGCGCCCTTGGGATCGCCAGCCGCCAGCCGCTTCTCCGCCGTGATCAGGATTCGCCGGTCTTCCAGTCGCGACAACTGCACTAATTCCGGCGATGTCACATCGGCAAACTGGATTTCGTTGGCCGCCTTCTGCTGCTTGCTTATGTCGATCGCATCCAGAATGTCCGAATACGCATCCCGTAATCCCGCCGGATCCTTCTCAAACGCCACCAGCGCCGTATAGAAATACCGCGTCAGAATGTATCCCTGCTTCACGGTGTCATCCACGGCCTGCAGCCGCATGGCCTCCGCGGTATGCTTGTCGCCCATCGTGCGGATTTCAATCGCCCGCACCAGGCATTCGGTCACCAGCAGCGAAATATCGGTCTTGAAGCTCTCTTCCAGCGGTGCGCGTTTCACCGATTGCAGTATTGGCTCCAGCCGCTTCACCGCGCTGGGATGCTTGTCGGCCATCGGATCGAGCAGGTAATGCAGATAAGTGTGCCGGATCTGCGGCATCTTGAGCGGATCCATGGCGTTCGGGTCCGGCGATGGGAACACCACTACGTAGTAGTCGCTGCCGTAATTGCGCGCGTTCGCCTCGTTCGGATCGCCCATGAAATCCAGCAGCACCGTAAACGTCCGGCCCAGATATCCTCCCGACTGCAGTTTCAGGTAGATATCGGTGTCAAAAACCATCTTGGCCAGCGGTTCGTGGTAGCGCTCGATCAGAGCCGCATAATTCGCGCGATGCCGCTCCCAGATGCCGTGCAGATTCGCCTTGTCGTAGAAGCGCTCCAGCAACGCGCCGAATGCCGCGATCGGCGCTGCATCCGGAGGCATGACATCCTCCTTCACGCGCGGCATGAATTGCGGAGGCCCCTGCAGGTACAGCGCCAGCGATACATATTGCGACAGATCGTGTTGCGCGTCGCGGTTCCGGTGCGCCATGTACCACTCGCACATCGTAGTCAAAGCCGGCTGCGCGTCCTCGGAAGTGCGTATGTTTCGGTCCACTTCTGCGCGGATTGCGGTGCGCTGCGGATCGGAACCC
>Ga0187805_10000037_pt1 | contig 41111 bp, 39 predicted proteins | sample NC_wetland_sal_i_6_FD_132965 | JGI IMG/M metagenome (GOLD analysis project Ga0187805, IMG submission 132965) | Wetland sediment microbial communities from Neuse River Estuary, North Carolina, USA - Control_5 | ecosystem: Environmental > Aquatic > Freshwater > Wetlands > Sediment | place: USA...
GTCACGGGATTGCGGTCACCAACGGGACTGCCGCTCTCGAAGTGACGATGGCAGCGCTTGGCATCACCGCCGGCGATGAGGTCATTGTGCCCGACTTCACCTTCGTCGCTACTGCGAGCGCCGTTTTGTTTGCCAATGCGCTTCCGGTAATGGTGGATGTCGATCCCGGGACGTATTGCATCGATCCCGACCTGGTCGAAGAAGCGATCACTCCAAGAACGAAGGCGATCATTGCGGTTCACATGGGCGGGCATCCCGCGGATCTCGATCGGCTGAGGCAAATCGCCAGCCGCGAGCGACTAGCACTGATTGAAGACTCGGCGCATGCGCACGCCACGGAATGGCGCGGGCAGCGCGTGGGGACGTTTGGCGTCGCGGGCACATTCAGTTTTCAGGCGAGCAAGCTGATGACCGCCGGCGAAGGCGGCATGATCATTTCCAACAACGATAAATTTGAGCTGCAAGCCCGCTCCGTGCACGACTGCGGCCGCATGCCCGGCGAGTGGTTCTACAGCCACTTTATTTATGGATCCAATTACCGGCTCAGCGAATGGCAAGGCGCCATCCTGAACGTCCAACTCAGTCGTCTCGAAGAGCAGACCAAACGGCGGCATCAAAATTCACGCATCCTCGACCGGCTGTTGTGCGAAATCCCGGGGATCACTCCCCAGAAACTGGACGAGCGCTGCACCCGCAACGGCCAGTATGCGTACATTTTCCACGTAAACAAAAAGCAGTTCGCAAATATGTCTACGGAGCGCTTCATCGAAGCGATGAACGCGGAAGGCATTCCCAACCAGGCAAGTTACCCGCCGCTTCATAAGCTGCACATGTTCCGCAATGGCAAGTACCGGAATCGCCTGAGCGGAAAGCAGGCCAAGCAAAAGCATGCGTTTCTGAAAAACAAATTCCCGGTGACCCACAAGGCAGCCTGGGAAACTGTGTGGATTCCTCAGCCCGCGCTTCTGGGCGATGAAGAAGACATGCATGAAATTGCGGCCGCTCTTGCCAAGATTCAGAAAAATGCCAAAGACCTTGCGTGAGGCAATTCCCGGACATGCTCGAGCAAATCTCTTACCGAGGTTGGAACCGTGCCTACCGCTTGTCCAACGGGGACGTCGACTTAGTTGTCACCGCCGACGTTGGTCCGCGGATCCTACGCTACGGCTTTCGCAATGGAGAGAATCTGCTTCACGAAATCGAGGGCGATGCGGGAAAGACTGGCGGTTCTGAATTCCGTCTTTATGGTGGACACCGCTTGTGGGTATCCCCGGAAGTGGAGCGAACGTATTATCCCGACAACACTCCAGTCGCCGTTTCTCAGCATGGCAATGCGGTTCGTTTCACGCCGCAGAGAGAAGAATCGCCGCCGGGCACCAACCTGCAGAAGGAACTTGAGATCGAACTGACAGCCTCAGGCTCGCAGGCTCGGATCACGCACCGCATCACGAACCATGACGCACGCTCGACGCTGCTGGCGCCGTGGTCGCCAACCATGCTTCGCGGAGAGGGACGCGCGATCCTGCCGCTCTCCCCCCGGATCGCGATGGACGAAGATCACTATCTGCCGGTAGGCGTATTCGGCCTCTGGTCCTACACCGACTTCGCCGACCCTCGCTGGGTGTTTGGTATGGACTATATCCAGCTGCGTCATTCGCCAAATCCCCAAGGCCGTTTCAAAGAGCAGATGGGAGGCATTTACAACTCGGCGGGCTGGGGAGCTTATTTCAGCCGGGGTGATCTCTTCGTGAAGCGTGCGGCCGTCTTCAGCGGCGCTCGCTATCCCGATTTCGGCTGCAATTTCGAGGTGTTCACCAACCCCGACTTCCTCGAGCTGGAGACCCTTGGCCCTCTGGTCGAGTTGCAGCCAGGGGAAGTCGTGGAACATGTGGAACGCTGGTGGCTGTTTGGCGGCGTGCGCAGCGGAGAAGACGATGTCTGGATCGACTCCGCAGTGCTTCCACTGGCGTTGCGAACGGCTGCGGGATCAGAATGAACTACGGTGTTTCCAATGTGACCAACGCGTAAGTGGCTTTTAATATCGGCGTGTTGGTCTCAATCGAACGAGGTCCTTACGTGAACTTGCGAGCGGCGGTGATTGGCAGTGGTTTTGTGGGGAGAGCGCATATCGAAGCCTTGCGGCGGCTGGCGATCCCCATTCAGGGCGTTCTGGGAAGTTCCCTCGCCCGGGCGCGGGAGCAATGCCGCTCGCTGGGCATCGCCCGGGCTTACGAATCGATGGATGAACTGGCCAAGGACGGGTCGGTCGATGTGGTGCACATCTGCACTCCGAACCATGTTCATTTCCAACAAGCGGAATCCGCACTGCGCGCCGGAAAGCACGTGATGTGCGAGAAGCCGCTAGCCATGAACACGCAAGAAACTGCGGCCCTGGTTGAGTTGGCACAAAAGCACGGACGAGTGGGAGCTGTGACCTATAACCTCCGCTACTACCCGCTTTGCCAGGAAGCGCATGCCTTGGTGCAGAGTGGCGCGATCGGCGAGCCGCGAATCGTTCACGGCACCTATTTGCAGGATTGGCTACTTTATCCCACGGACTGGAACTGGCGGCTCGATCCCGCACTGGGCGGCTCGATGCGGGCCGTGGCCGACATCGGCACGCATTGGATGGACCTGATCGGCTGGATCACGGGCCGCAAATTGGAAGAACTCTGCGCCGACATGGCCACCGTCATTCCCGTGCGACAGCGGCCAACCGGGCCCGTCGAGACTTTTCAGAAGACTGCCGGTGTGGCCACTGGGCCCGTGCACATGGCCACAGACGACTATAGTTCGATACTGCTGCACTTCGAAGGCGGCCTGCGGGGAGTGCTGACCGTATCGCAGATCAGTGCGGGACGGAAGAACAGAATGTGGTTCGAGATTGACGGTTCGGAAGGCTCGCTGGCCTTCGACCAGGAGCAGCCCAATGTCCTCTGGATCGGCAGCCGCAAAGAAGCCAATCGCTGGCTGATCAAAGATCCGTCGCTCATGAGCCTCCAGGCGAGTGGTTACGCTGCGTATCCCGCCGGCCATGCCGAAGGGTATCCTGACACTTTTGTTCGGCTTTTCAATGATCTCTACCGCTACATCGCCTCCGGCGATCTCAAAGCGCCACGTTCGTTCCCCACTTTTGAAACTGGCCATTACGAAGTCCAACTTTGCGACCTGATCGCGCTCAGCGCCAGGGAACGACGGTGGGTCGAGGTTCCTGCGTAGAAGCACAGAATTCATTCACCATAAAATCTGTCAGCATCGCCACAAATGGAGGACGGAATGAGGGAAGGCTCGAAACAGAAGTGGATGAGGCATTTTGCAGTTTTCTGCAGCTCAATTTGCCCCCGCAGTTTCTCAGCGAACTCTGCGGAAACTCAGCGAACTCTGCGGTCAAGCTTTTTCGCGCAGGACCGCTACTGCCTCTTAACTTCGCTAGTCTTCCTGCTTCTGATTCCGTTCAGCCCAGCGCAGGCCGCACGCCCGCTTCCCGACCACGTTCCTCCCAAGCGTTCCTCGCAGATCCACGACGGCTTCGGGATCAACTCCGACATGCCGCGTGATCCCTATCTCCCCTGGAACCGCTGGTGGTGGACGCGGATGTTCGATGCTGGTTTCAAGTGGGCTCGCATCGGGCAATATGAAAACAGTTGAGACCGCACCAGTTGGGACTGGATCGAACAGAAACGCGGCGTATTCTCCAGCTCGCCGGAGCTCGAAGACGCCGTCGACTCGCTGGTCGATAACGGAATCAACATCCAGGTGCAATTGATCTATGGCAACGCCATGTACACGTCGCCCAGCGGCAAGCGCCCGGATGTGAGTATCCCCGCGCCCGGATCATTTCATAATGACGATCGGAGTTTGTACTCTGTTTTCTGGCCTCCGACCACTCCCGAGCAAATCGCTGCCTTCAATCGGTATGCCGCATGGATGGTAAATCATTTTCACGATCGTATCCACTACTGGGCTTTAGGAAATGAAGAGGATATCGGTTATTGGAATCCCTGGGGCAATCCCGAACAGTTTGGGAAGCTTCTCGCTCCTTTTATCGAAACCGTGCACCGCACCGATCCGCAGGCCAAAGTGATTTACGGCGGGCAGGCCGACCCTGTACGGGACTTCACCCAGCGCGCCTTCGACACCTGCAAATGTGCCTCGGGAATCGATGTGTACGCCTATCACACCTATCCCGGCTATGGTCAGAACATGAATCCCGAAACCATGGATTACGGCGCCTACCAGTCGGAATCTCCGCGGGCATTGCGGGATTTAGTGACCCATTATCCTGGGGTGAATCCTGATATTCCCTTCTTCGATGACGAATTCAATTCGATTCCGTCATGGGTGGGCTCCGATGAATCGGTGCAAGCCAAGTACGTGCCTCGCGGATTTGTCTACAACCTCGCAGCCGGAGTGAAGACGTTTGTCTGGCTGCTGGCCGCCGGGACCGATGGAAACGAATACGACGATTTCGGACTCATTCACGGAATTACGAATCACGATTATGACTTCACGCCTCGTCCCGTGTTTTCCGCTCTGCAGAACACGAACGCTTTATTCTCCGATACCAAGTTTGATCCATCGATCGAGATCTCCGGGGCGGACTTGCCTGCCCTGCGCCGCCACACCGGCTTCCCCTTCATGGGCTACGGATTCCGATCGGATAGAGGAAAAGCGATCGTCGCGTACTGGTTCGCAGCGCACAGCCTTCCGGGGAACTCCTTCCCGCCGCTTTACGCTACGCTCTCACTGAAAAATACCGGCATCACGCATCCCGTCCTGGTCGACGTGGTCTCAGGCGAGATCAAGAAAGTTTCGTGGAAAACGGGCACTACCGACACACTGGAACTGTTGCCCGTCAAAGACAGCATCATGGCGGTCACCGACGAGAGCTACTTCGATTGGCCGGTTCTTCCCGAAGCCCCAAGCTCGCTCAATCTCTCGGTTACTGGCAATACCGCAAAACTGGGATGGGAAGTGCATGACGGCAACCCGACCGGCATTGTGGTGGAACGCGCGATGGGCGCCGATGGCGGTGCCACTGAGAAGGCAACTTGGAACCGCATCGCAAAGCTCCCAGCGACGGCGACCGGATACACCGACACCACTCTAAAAAAAGGTGAGCGCGTGGCCTACCGGGTGCGCGCCATCAACGACGATGGTGAGTCCGCTTACTCAAACATCGTGCGCGGAGCACTCCCGGTCAAACCTTGACCGGGAAAAGGATCGACCCGGTCGCCGAGTGAGAAGTGGGTCGCAACCCACAGGCGAATACGCAGACTGGAGGGGGTACCCCATCCTTATCTCGCCGCTTTTGGGCGAGATAGGGTGGGGATTTTGAGTCGCCATTCCGCTCGCGGGATGCAAACCGGCTTCTGCTATACTGTTTATGACGCGTTTGCACGGTTTGCTTGTCTCGCGGTGGTTCCCGGTTGAACCAGCTTCATCTCCGCTATTCCTGCCCGCCGTTTTACTCAGCGCCAAATTCAAATTACGTGAGCGGCCCGGAAATTCCGACCTGTGTCTTAAGTGTGTGACGATCGGGCCCCTCCTAGGAAAAACAAATCCGAATGACTACATTTTCAGAACTGCCACTGTCTGCTGCTTTGCAGCAGAAGCTGGCGAAAGCTAACTTTACAACCCTAACTCCTATCCAGGAACGCGCCATCGCCCCGGCTCTTGAAGGCAAAGACGTAATCGGGACCGCCCAGACCGGAACTGGCAAGACACTCGCCTTTCTGATTCCGTTGATCGAGATGCTGCTGCGGCAACCGTCCCGTCAGGCGAGGGCTCTGATTTTACTGCCGACGCGCGAACTCGCGATGCAAGTCCACGAGCAGTACGAGCGATTACGCAGCAAGAACATGCCGCAAGCGGCGCTGGTGATTGGAGGCGTGTCGGAGAATCCGCAGATCCAGAGCCTGAGCAATGGCTCCGGGCTGATCATTGCGACTCCCGGGCGCCTGCAGGATTTTCTCGACCGACGACTGGTGGATTTACGCCCCATTGAAATGCTGGTTCTCGATGAAGCCGACCGCATGCTGGATATGGGATTTCTGCCTGCCATCCGCCGTATTTTGGCCATCCTTCCCACGCGCCGGCAAACGCTTTGCTTCTCGGCAACCATGGAACAATCCGTTGCCCACCTGGTGCATGAATACATGCGCGAACCGGTACGAGTGGCGTTGGGCTCGGTGCTCAAGCCGGCAGAGAGTGTGCAACTCATCGCCTACGAAGTACGGACGGCAGAGAAAATGGACACCCTGCGGCAACTGCTCTACAACGAATCCGGACAGACGCTGGTCTTCGCCCGCACCAAGCGCGGTGCCGAACGCATCGCCAAATCCCTGGCGCGCGATGGTTTTAATGCCGCGATGATTCACGGAGACCGCTCGCAGGCCCAGCGGAACAAAGCTTTAAGCGGATTTCAGGAAGGTCAATTCCAGGTGCTGGTGGCCACCGACATCGCCTCGCGCGGCTTGCACGTAGACGACGTGGCGCACGTCATCAACTACGATGTGCCCAAGATGGCGGAGGATTTCATCCACCGAGTCGGCCGCACGGGACGCGCCGGATCGCAAGGCCGCGCCACGACATTAGTGGCCGGTGCGGAAGTGATCGAGTTGCGGCAGATCGAACGCACTCTCAAGTTGCGGATCGAACGGAAACAAGCCGCGCCACCGGATGCGGATCGACCCAGGCCGCTCGTGCAAAACACCCTGGCTTCACGGACGTTGACTGCCTTGCCGGGTGAAATCTTCGTGTAGGACTATTGTTCCGACCAGTACCGGTTAAAGCCTTCGTAGTCGGAAGGCAGGTTCGCCAAAATAGTCCGGCGCAATTCCAGAACGTCGACAGATCCCTGTTTTCGGTACAACACCTTGCCGTCGGGAGCGATCAGCACTGTATATGGCACGGCGGATTTCCATGTAGAGTCGAAGGCTGCCTGCAGCGAGGCAGTGTCGTTGGAATCGAAAAGCAGATTGCGGCTGGTAGCGTGCATCTTCTTCAGCACGCGCATAACCGAGTCTTTCTCATCCGGCATGTTGGCCGAGACCGCGACCAGTTCGAAATCGCGCGCACTGTACATTCTGAGAGTGTCCTCGATCTCCGGAAACTCGTGGATGCATGAACCACACCATGTCGCCCAGAAACTCACCAGCAACATTTTTTTGTCCGGATTGTTACGCAGCCTCTTCAGATCTGCCGCAGATACCATTTCCAATCCAACTGCCTGCGATTCGATCTTGTTAAGCGCTTCGACCTGTGCGGCATGTTTCTCCTTCCACTTGGTCGAACATCCGAACACGCCGGTGTGCTTCACTGCGATCTCGCGGTTTGCTAGAAGGGCATCAATCGCATCACGCACTTCGTGTGTTTTAACCAGTTCGGACCGATAGCTATTATCAATACGGCCTTCATAGCGCAGGCGGCGCTCACGATCGAACACGAAGGCGTGGGGAGTCGCCTGAGGTCCGTACGCGTTTGTCACTGCTTGCGTCTCGCCGTCGTACAGATATGGATAGGTCAACTGTTTGTACTGGGCTCGAATCTTCATTTCTTCGAGGCTGTCGCTGATATCCGAGGAATCGAGTTCGTCGATACTGATGGCTTTGGGATCATTGGGTTCGATAGCTACGACACTTACGCCGCGATCTTTGTAGTCGGCCGCCAGTTGGGCGATGCGCCGCTCGTACATCTGCGCGATGGGGCAATGATTGCAAGTGAAGACGACCACCAAGATAGAACTGGAGGAGTAATCGGAGAGCCTGTGAATCGCTCCGTCGATCCCCGGAAGTTCAAAGTTTGGGGCGGGAGATCCAATGGCAAGAATCGGATGGGTTTGCTGCGCCCACGCGGCCAGCGACAACGCGACGATCGTGGCCAGTCGCCAAAAATTACAAACAGCAATTTTCACCTGCACTCCTCCCTTTTCAATTTCAGTGGTCGCTATTGGGGTTAGAAGGCGAAGACGTCGCCAAGGTGGTACCGTCAATCACAGTCAGATCGCCATCAAGGCCGAGTGCAACCGCTTTATGGGTCGTGTTATTGACTGCGATCGTGAAAGGAGCTTTGCCCGTTTTTACCATCCCTAACGCTGAATTATTTGTTCCATCGAGCACCGTTATAGTGCCCTCGCGTGTGCTCACAACGTACACCTTGTGATTACTGGAATCGACAGCAATCGCCTGCGGATTCGGTCCGACGCTTACCTTTGCCGTGACCGAGTCAGTGGCGCCATCGATCACCGTGACGTCATTACTCCCATAGTTCGCAACGAAAACTTTTCCCGAGCTGTAGTCCACCGCGACCGCACAGGGAATCTCCCCGGTATCCGGAAACGTGGTCGGTTGTGATTTGTCATCAATGACCGTCACATTCGCACCGCCAACGCTCACGGCGTAAATCTTTTTCGTCGCCGGATTTGCCGCGATCGCCCAGAGGTGGTTCGAGGCTTTTATCTTGAAGACGTGGTCATTCATGCCATCGAACACCGTCACCTGCGGAGCCTCATAGCTGATCAAATAAGTATTGTTATCGAGAGCGTCGGCGGCAACGGCATCGCCCACGCCCGCTTTCACCGTTCTCGCGACATTTGTTATCCCGTCAATAATCACCGTTACGTCGCTAAATGTACGCGACACATACACTTTGTTTGTCGCCCGATTGACAGCGATCGTGTAAGGAAGGTCTCCAACGTGCACCGTTGCGATAGCTTTGTCGGGCGCGCCGTCGATCACAGTGACTGTGCCGCTGCCGGAATTCGCAACATAGACTCTATTCGTATCCGGGTTAATGGCGATCGATTCGGGCTCGTGTCCGACCTGAACGCGCGTTAAAAGATTTCCATCCCCGTCGAGCACCGTGACCGTATCTTCCGTAGCATTTACGGCGTAAAACTTGCCGGTCCGCGGATTGAGAGCAATTCCATTTGAACTAACCCGGATTCCATTCAGTGCCGGCGTCGCGTGTTGAGGCGCGCCCTTTCCAAGCCAATTGACGGCGTTATCGATGAGTTGGTTTTGTACAGCAGTGGTGAAGATTTTGTCGCCGTGCCCCATATTCATGTACAGCATCCTGTATTTCGTGTTGGTCCAGACCACCGGCAGATCGCCGCTAGTCAGCACATCTTTGAATCCGATGGGATAGTTCGATGGATCGAGAGTGACCAGGACGCGGACATCTTTGTTGAGGCGGGGACTGGGTTTCCAGACGTACCACTCGTTCGCGGGCGAATCGAAGTCCGAAATCCCTGCAGTGACAGGGTGAGACCGATCATCGATCACCAGCCGTGCCGGCAATGGCGGCCAGCTGTTGATATGAAACACGGTGCCCCCAAGGAAATCGACGAACCACTGCCAATCCGTGTTTTTGTCGTTGTAGGCGGCAGCATGAAAACCAAGCCATGCTCCGCCACGTTGCATATAGCGTTCAAAGGCGCTTCGCTGTTCCGCCTTCGTGGGCGATTGGTTAAGCCAGATGACGAGCTGACAAGTCTGCAATCGCTCGTCGCTCAGATCTTGCCAATCGGTGGTTGCTTCAAACTTGAAGTGCTCACTTGCGGCTCTCTCACGGAGGAACGTCACCGCTTGCTGAGCAAATTGAACGTGATCCGGTTCGGTTTTGTCGGAATAAAAAGCCAGAACCCTAAATCGGGTTTGCTGTGCGAACGCATGCGAACTGGCAAAGGGGATTGCCATCAGGAAGCATAAACACGTTACATTGCGAAATAGTCTGGCAGGTCGCCATGATGACACTTGCTCACCTTCTTCGAAGAACTGGGCTCACAGAGCAACGTCGACGAGATCGAACGAACAAGATCTTTCTCGATGTGATGTCGGAGTATCGCGAACATTGTATGCCAAACATTGTCCATCGCGCTTGAACCGACGATCCTTGGCAGACTGCGCAGATAACTCCACGGGGCTGGTAGGCTCGGTTTGCGTGGACTGGGCAATCTAGAGCCTTGCCGGCAGATATCCCCAGGTTCAGGAGGAGCGAAGATGCAACCGTCCCAGTGAAGAAGAGCTTGGCTGGCGCCGTTCTGTCCGGCCAAGTCAATGTTGCCGGTAGCGAAGTTGTAGTTGGCCTGGTGGTTGCTGGATTCAACCCATGGCGTGTGGGCATCGTAACGGAGGCCGAGATTCAACGTTAACCGGTTGGTCACGCGCCACGTGTCCTGAGCGTAGACACCAATGATATCGCTGGTTTGCTGCCAGATGGCCCCGGTGCTAACGCCGCGACCGTATTGGTAATCCAGACCCAGGAAAAAGTCTGCCCCACCATCGCCAGTATTTGTGGCTGGGCTGTTCACGGCTGAGGATCCTGAGGCTCGGCGAGGGTGAACCATTCGCCATCGAAACCTGCTATTTATCGGCTGACGAGTTCGGTGATCTGACTCGGGCCAAGCTGGACCGCGCGTCATTGTTTTTCTGTGCTGGAGCACGACCACAGACTTCAGATCGCCCGCGCTGACGAAGAAATCGACGCTACCACCGCCGATGCTCCCCCAGCTCGGCTTCTCGATATTCCGGTAGGCGCCGCAGTACTGAGAATCAGGCAACAGATTTTTTCCACGAAGGCAAAACCCATGATTTACGTGCTAGGCCTTTACCGATCAGCCCGCCATACGCTGTTTATCAGCAGGTTTCGATAGCGGTACATCTTGAATCGCGTAAACAAACGAAACCTCATTGCGCTTCCAGGTGCACCCGTCCCGCGATGCTTATTTCCGGAATCACGAATTCGGTAAATCCGTTATGTTTTACGGGCTCAAGAGACTCGCAACACCCATGCTCGGGCGTCTCGTAACGGATAGCCGTAAACGATCCCTTGACTTGTACCTGTAAACGAACCGGCTCTCCGGCATAATTCACCAATTCCAGTAGAGTCATCCTTGCACTGCGGTCTTTGTAAGGCACGGCGATGGTAGTCAGCCCATTCCAAAGGCTTAGCAGCGCATTCTGCTTGCCCAGAAGCCGACGAATATCCTGTGCGAAAGTCTCGGGATCCGAGACAGGCTCTGCCAATTCGAGTACCTTTCCCTTCCCTACTGGATACAAAGTTGTGTGCTCGTTGAGTTGAACTGGTTGACTGCTCTGCCACGAATACTTGCCGTGCGCATCCACGGCTACAACCGTGGCGCCGCCCGTTGCCAAATTCTTAATCCGTTCCGCAGCTTCGGCGTCCGGCTTTGCAAAGACGATGACAATGTCGAAGCCCTTGAGCTCCTCTGTCTTCAAGTCCGCGGCGATAAATACCTGGAATGGAATATTGTGGCGACTCAGCAGATTTGCAACTTCATCGCTTGTATCAAGCTGATCAACGATCACCGCTACGTTGGCGGCTGGTTCCAGTTCCCTCGCTCTCGCATCGGCAGAAAACCGCAACGTCGAGCGCACTTGATTCCAGAGTGCCCAAGCCTCGCCATCATGCTTGTTCAAGCCCTCTTGCAGATGTTCGTCCAGCTGTAGAACCAAATCAGCATGAAATGCGCCTGCCTCGGCGACAGCCAGGGAATAATCATCAGCCGTCAGGATTGTTTGCCGGCCTTGATCGGCCCACGAAAACGTATAGAGCGGAGTCTGCGGGCGGCGAGCCCGCTGCTCAATTTTGATTAATGCAAGATTCGTATCAATCCATGGTTGCGCGGTCGGGCTTGACACTTCGAGCACTGAATTGCGCTTGATGATGAGACTGCCCCTCATCTTGGGTTGCTTGCCACTGGGGCTGAGCACCAGAACTCGCAATTTCGGGTAAGCCGATCGCAAGCTGGCAATGGATTTCTCGGTTTCCGCGCTCTCTGATTCGAGAACGTTCATAATAATTCCTGCGCAGTTCGTTTCCGCGCATCCTTTTGCTGCAGAGGTCGCCTGGTTCAGCGGCGTCTCAACATATACCCGATATCCTTGTTTGCGGGCAGTCGCCAACAGCGCGGTAGCTGCAACGCTCTCCCAGGCAACAACGATCTCGTTCACTCCGAGCGAACTCGCCGGAGGTAACGTGGCGTCGTTCCACTGCACAAAAACGGTGCTCCATGCAGACGGAGAAAATATGAGGCAAAGGCACAATACAACCATGTTCCTGAAACTCATGCGATCCGTTCTCGAACCCTGAGTAATCACAACTGTTTCCCGAACAAAATCTTCGGTCCATTGGTTACTGTTTCGATTTCTACTTTCGGAGAAAGCCAGATTGCAGAAACGTTGCTCATACCTTCGGCCAAAGACTTCCCAACCTTCGGGCCAAGCAGCAGTAATGTGGTCGAAAGCCCGTCGGAAGGAGTTCCAGAAGGGGTGATAACGCTGACCGCGAATTGACTATCGACGGGCCTTCCGGTGGTCGGGTCAATAATATGCCCCGCGGACTCAGGAGCAAGCAAAGAGACCTCCGTTTGCTCGGATGTGGAAACGCTTTGGTCCTTAAGCATCACGTGGGGATTCATCTTGTGAGAAGGATCGCGGAGGTGCACAAGCCAGCCTGCTTGTCCGGGAGGAGACCCCATCGCCAAAATCGTACTCCCTCCGGAGTTGATTAACGCGTTGCGAATGCCGGAGGAATGCAGCATCTCACCAGCGCGGTCCACGGCATATCCTTTGCCAATCGCGCCCAAATCTAACTGCATGCATGAAGATCGAAATGTAATTTGGTCCGGCGGAGTCAATTCGATTTTCTCGTAGCCAACACACTCCTCTGCTTGTTGTCGCTGTGAAAGCGAAGGCATGGAACCGCCCGACAAGGCAGCTTTCCACAGGTTCACGAGCGGCGCGACGGTAATGTCGAACTTCCCGCCTGAGAGTCTGGAGAACTGCACCGCTTGTTCAATCACGCGATACAAGTCGGGTGGAACCTTCTGAGTGTGGAAATGAGCGGAACGGTTCAGCCTGCTCAATGCGCTCTCAGGCTTATAGTTGCTCATCAGATCGTCCATTCGGACGATCTCCTGCAAAGCCTTATCGATCGCGGCGGAAGCCTTTTCGGGAGATTCAGCATAGGCAGCGATCTCGAAGACCGTGCCCATGACGTACTTTTCCTTGTAAACGAGAACTGGCTTACCTGAGCTCTGGGCGTCCGAACCGGCGGAGAGAATTGCTATGACGAGCGCTGCCGCCCACCGCTTATCGCAGCGCATAAATCTCACCGCTCAAACTCGCTATATAAATACCATCGCCCGTCAGTACGGGAACGGACTGGATTGCCGTCCCCAGGTGCGCTCTCCACACAATTTTTCCATTGGCGGGATCCAGGGCAAACAAGCCTCCCGCCTGAATACAGAGCGCACCGTCTGCAATCGCCGGAGGTGCCGTAACTACTTCCCCCACCTCGGTCTTCCAGCGTAACTGGCCTGTTTGAGCATCAAAGGCGTACAGAAATCCATCTTTGCTGCCAATCGCAGCAAAATCTCCCAATACCGCTGGTGAAGACGCGATGCCGAGGCCCGTTTCATATTTCCAGCGCACTTCTCCGGTACTCGCGTTCAGCGCATAAACAGAAAAGTCCTCGGAGCCGATAAGGACGAGGCCACTCGCCACTGCGGGAGATGAATCAATACCGTTGCCCGTCGGCGTTTCCCACAATATTTTTCCAGAATCGGCTGCGAGACAGTAAACCTTGCCGTCTCCGCAACCCACGTAAAGCTGATGCTCAGCAGCATACGGCGTGGAATAAACCCTTCCCCCAAGGCCTTGGGACCATTTTACGTGGCCGCTCCCGGCGTCGACAGCATAGACTTTCCCGTCCGCGCTCCCAAAGTAAACGACTCCATCGCGGATGACCGGCGATGACCACACCTCGGCTTGGCTTGCCGCCTCCCACCGTTTTTCCCCGGAATGCCGATCCAGGGCATAGACCTTGCCGTCGTCACAACCAAAAAGAACGATGTTCTCGAAGAGAGAAGGTGTGGCATGCACCTGGCCCTCTGACTGAAACTTCCACTTGGATCTTCCCGTGGCGACGTCGATTGCGTGGAGCACTCCGCTGACCGAAGCAACATACAGACTTCCTTCTCGAAGCACTGGAGCGGAGCGCACGGCGCTGCCGGCACGATATTGCCAAGCCGCCTTCTCCGGAAAATGTAATTTAATTGGTCCCTGGCCACAGGTACGGGCATTGTCGCCCAGCAAGGTTGGCCAGTCGCGTGGAGATTCAGGCGTAGCTGTTTGCGTCATCTCCATCAGGCTGAGATAAGGCGATGATCGATTTGCTTGGGATCGAAGATTCCGAGTCCAAGTTTTCCCGCCGCGGCAATATGTCCCGGTTGCCGGTAGAACAGGTTCTTGGCGGCGTCGTGATAGAACAAGTTGCCGTCTGACGTGATGCTGCTTGGCTCGTGTTCCCAGACGGACGGAGCACCGTGTTCGCGCCGTTTCTTGTCGATCGCCTCCAGTTCAACGGTGTCCATCGCCACTGGGTCGGTAGCCACCATTAGAATCCCTGGCTGCTCGATAAAATCCTGGATCTGCGTGAGTGGGCCTCCATGCCATACCAGGCGCATTCCATCCATGATGTGCAGCACGGATCTCGAACGTAGCGGTTCGACCGTGCACATCAATCCGATCAGAGGATTCGTAAAAGAATGCGGCGGTTGATGAGTGCGCGCAACGTTATTGAAAGTACCGTAGGCCAGATTCTTAAGAGCTCCGGTAACTCCGGACGCCGAGTGGTCCTTCATTGTGGGCACGTTGATAATCTTCGTTACCTCGTGGGCTACAATCCTAGCCATATAGGATCGGGTTTCCCACTCGCCGAAAAAATTGGCATCGCAATAAACATTCGGCTCGTAGCCGTCCATGCCAATAGTGAAGGCGTCCTGGATGCCCACGATGCGCACTCCAATCGGCAACAGCGCCTGATAGCTGCCGATATCCATCTCATAGGAATATCGGTCGTAGACGACGATATTTCGCGGAGGCACTCCAACCGACCGGACTGCGTCAATGATCTCCCGTATGATCTCGGGAGACGAACAACAGGCAGGCGCACCCGATGGATTGATCTTGATGCCAATGATGTCTTTCGGATCGATGAACTTCGCCCACGCGTCGCGAACCGATTTTTCGCCGGTCAGTTCGGTCATCGCCTGATCCAGCATCCGGCTCACGATCGACTGCGTCACACGATTCCCCACGATAGCTTTGGGTTCGCGGATCTCGATCACTCGCCCGCGAAACAACCCCGGCATCCCCAGTGGTGACGCCGGATAATCGGGCAGACCGTGCAGTTCAATGGGTGGGAGGGAAGGAAGAGAATCCGCCCGCATCATCGGATTCAGACCCTGCATCAGCAACGAAGCGCTCCCGATGCAACTCGCCTTTACAAAAGTACGACGATCCATGATTCCTTCCGCATTGATCCCTCCACTTATGCCGGACTGAATCTGAGGGAGCCGATCAGATTACGCTAGAGAGTCTCTGGTTTACAACCCGCGATGGGCTGCTCTCTTCATCGATGATGACAATCTTGTCTCATGCAGATACACTTTCGCTTCAACACAAATCACACAGAGACTAGGCAGAGGCGGATGAAAACATCATTTGCAATCATCACAGCACTAGCGATCGTCATCGGATCTCCTCTCATCACACTTGCGCAAACTTCACCTCGTTATGATCTGCTGTTAAAAGGTGGGCACGTTATCGATCCTGCCAATCACATCGACGAAGTACGCGACGTTGCCGTATTCCAGGGCAAGATCGCTGCGGTCGAAAAAGATATTCCTGCCGATCAGGCCGGAAAGGTTGTGGATGTTTCGAACCTCGTCGTCACGCCCGGACTGATCGACATTCATTATCACGTCGGTCACGGAGGAGCGCCGCTCAACTGGTTCACTCCCGAAGGCCGAGTGCACGCTCTCCCGCTTGGCATCCCGGCGGATCTGGCGCTGCAAGCTGGCGTGACCACCATCGTCGATGCCGGTACGGCAGGCGCCGAAACCTTCCTGCAAGAGAAGGAGGAAGTCATCGACCGCGCCAAAGTGCGCGTTCTGGCTTTCCTGAATATCGTCGGGAACGGGATGCAAGGTGGGCTGGAACAAAGCCTGGATGAGATGGACCCGAAAGTTTGCGCCGCAACGATTAAGAAATATCCAGACATCATCGTCGGAGTAAAGACGGCCCATTTCTGGACGAGTGAGCCTTGGGATGCGGAGCACGTGCCGTGGGCTGCGGTGGATCGTGCGATTGAATGTGCGACGCTCGCGAATGTTCCGGTGATGTATGACTTCTGGCCTCGTCCAGAGAGAACTTACGAAGATCTGCTGCTGAAGAAGATGCGGCCCGGCGATATTCACACCCACGTCTTTGCCCAGCAATTCCCCATAATTCTTGCCGACGGCAAACTCAATCCCGCGTTGGCAGAAGCGCGCGCGCGGGGCGTGATCTTTGACGTTGGACATGGATCCGGCAGCTTCTGGTTTCGCAACGCGGTTCCTGCTGAGAAACAAGGATTCATTCCTGATTCCATGTCCACAGACTTACATACCGGCAACTACAACGAAGTCAGCATGACCAACGTGATGTCAAAATTCCTGGCAATGGGCGTGCCTCTGGACGACATCATCCGGCGATCCACCGTCAATCCAGCGGCCGAGATTCGTCGGCCGGAATTAGGCACGCTGACGGTAGGCAAGGACGCGGATATCGCGGTCCTCGAGTTTTCGAAAGGTCATTTCAGTTACATCGATTGCGGCGTCGCCCGATTTGACGGAAACGTGAAACTGACGGCTCGTATGACGATTCGCGCCGGCCGCATTTTGTACGATCCTTCCGGTCTCAGTATGGTGGAATGGGAGAAAGCCCGCCCGCAATATTTCAGCACTCCCGACAAAGGCAACTCTTTGCCCGCGCGGGCTGACGATTATCCGCGAGATTGAAGTGCTGCTCTTATTCCACGAGCTTCAGAGTGCCAAAGCGTTCCGGAACATGAAAGCTGTCACGCATCGGCGCTCGCCACGCAATGTAGTGCCGACTGGAGGCCGGTCCCTGACAACGAAAGAGATTGATTCGGAGAGTATTGCCAGCCGCCGCCGGGCGACTGTCGATGGCAGCATACGGAATTCGCATGGCCCCATACCACACGTGAGCAGCCTTATCGATCCTCGATGAAACCTCGAAATTCGAATTCCATTTCCAACCGCCGTCATCATTCTGGTGGTCGAGATCGATATCCAGATCGACCCACTCGCCTTGCGGCGAAATCTCGAATTCTTTGTACCGCTTTATGTTCTTGAAATCCGCTCCGATGAACGCTTCCGCGACATCCCAATTCCAAAGCTCGTTCGTCTCGGCCAACGTATTCGGATTCGGGGTCAGATTGAGTTCTTCGTAAGGACACACGAAAAGCAAGTAGAGGTTCTGCTTCGTCCAGCGTGTCCGGATCTCAGTCCGATATTTCGGCTCAGCTTTGCCGAGCGCATTTGACTCCATGTAGATGGGTTCCGATCCGCGCCAAAACGAAGACATCGGATTCGTGTCGAGCCGCGGATCGGAATCGGCCCACCGGCTCTGAATGACGCCATCCGCTGCGAAGATGGAACCGGAACAAGAGATAAGCACAAGCAGCACTCGAAACAGATTATTCATGGGAGATTCCCTCCACTACTGAATCGAAGCGCCTCAGGGTTGTTGCCGGACAACGCCAGTCGCGTTAAGTGATACGTCATCAGCCTGTCAGGAGATAAGAGTGCTTCGCGAAATTCCCTCGACGCCTCCTGGGCATTTCCCGAACCGGCATCGAGCATGCCGGCATTGTAAAACCACCAGCCACCCGGAGACTCGCTGCTATCAGATTTCTTTACGCGCTCGAGAATGCTCTGCAATTTCTGTTTCGCCGAGCCCTGATCAAAATCTGGAAGTTGCTGCGACGCCTTCCACGCCCAAGCTGCATCTCCAAAACTCGCCTTCTCAGCCGCCTGCTTAAAGCTACTCAGAGCTTTATTCGGCACTTTGCAATTCTTGTATACGCTCCCAATCAGATAGCTAAACCTGGCGGACTGCAGGAACGGCTCAAGTCCATCATGCGTAAAAGCCAGATCCGGCACCGAACGCGCCAGATCGTCGACGGTCTTGATCGCCTCCGAACATTCCCCCTGCTGCGCCATTGATAGAGCTTGCTCGATTTTTACTTCGAGCCACACTTGCCGCACGTTGGTGCCACCCTCTTCCCTTTGAAAGAACCGATTGTGGAACAACGCGGCTGCCTTCTCGAACTCTCCAGCTTCAGCCAAATTCAAAATCAGCTCGTAGACGAGAGAAGTCGGCATGTTGGCAAGGTCCGGATACCGCTCTAACGCCGCTACGCGTTCCTTTGCTGGATGCTGCAAAATACTCATTGCCTGATCGATTCCTGTGTAGAGTGCGAGGTTTTGAGGATCGTTATGCAATCCCTCCTGAAACACCCTCAAAGCTTGCTCCGGATCGTTCTTCCCATGCAGCAGAGCGCGGCCCAGGCTGGCGTGGAGCACCCGAATCTGTGGATTCAACTTCCGAGCCTGATCCCACTCGGCGAGCGCCCGATCCGTGACTCCCTTTGAGAAATAGAGTGTTCCAAGCAGGTAGTGTGCACTCGCATCCTGCGCATTCGAGTTCAACGCAGCGGTCAAGACCTGCAGATCCTCCGCACGGCTGGGGAACACGTAGTCCGTCGCGAACTTCTCCGCCGCGTTGAAGTCGTCGGCCCCGGAATGCCCCAGTTTCTCCCGGCAATAACCACGGTAGTAAGCGACCAATGGATGTTTGTCGGGTGGAAGCTGGCCTGGCTCGCTCTCATCAGCAACCGCCGCGGGATAATCGCGGGAGAGCACCTCAAGCGCCTGCGCATGCATTCCCAGACGCATATACTCCGACGCGACGTTCAAGACGCGATTGGCATCGTCGCCTAGATGATGCAGGTCCGGCTTCCTAAGCTGCTCCAGCAGAAAGTAGCTTTGGGGAAATCGCGCCAGCCATTCCTGTGCGAGCTTCTGCGATTTTTCCTTCTGCGCTTCCACACTTAGTACCGCAACAAGCTCTTCAGCAGAACGAAGATCATCCGGAGCTGCATCCGTTGCCAGTTGAAGGTCGGACTCTGCCAGTCTCAGATTTCCTCCGCGCGCCGAGAACTCAGCCAACCGCACTCCGGCCGCCGCACGAAATTCTGGGCTGCGTGCAGCCGCTTCGTACGATTCTCGGGCTTGCCGGTTCTGGCCAATCCCTTCGTACGCAATTCCCAGGTAATACGAAATTTCGGGATCCGATGTATCGCGGTCGTGCACGGGCTCGAGACTCTGCTTCGCCTCCGGGAAGCGCAGCAAACTCGCATACAGCCGCCCTGCCGCCTTGCCCAGCTCAAAGCTTTCTGGAAATTTTCCCAGCCCGCCCTGATAGGTTTGCAACGCTCCCAGCGGATTGCCATCCAGTTCCCGCTCATTCCCCAGTTGAAGCCAGTCGTCTTCAGTACGGCGCTCCGGTTCAGGAATCTGATAAGCAGGTTGCGGTCCAACACGCACCTCTTCGATCGGAGTCCAATCGTACTTGCCTTCGGTCTGGGCAAGCAGAACAGCTCCGTTTGCGTCGCGCAGCTCAAAGGTGTACTTCCGCTGCGGATCTGCATCCGTCACTTCGTGCGTCCAGGTGTGTTGCGGAACCAGGTCGGCTTTTTCCTGGAAGACGGTCTTATCTCCAAGCGCAATGCGCAGCGTCGCGCCGGGCACAGGCTGATTCACGTTGAGGCCAGTGAGCAGAGCACCCTGTTTCCGGCTCAGGTGGACCACGCCTGCCAGGTTAGCCCGCGAAATTCCGCCAATGTCGCGCACCGGCATCCAGAACTCAGAGAAGTTGATCGTCTGCCGTGGCTCAAGGAAGGCATAGGTCTCCTGATTACGAAAGAGGCCCGCCTGGATTTCCACGTAGGCGCTATCGTTGTCCGAGAGTGTTTTGCGCCAATCCAGGCCGTCCGTATCGGTTCCCCATGACCAGATCTTCTTTGCGGGCAGTTGCGCATGATCTGCGTAGTGGGCCGTTCCCGTGCTAGTGTGCGGGTGCCACACGCCCATGAACGGCTCGCGGCTGCCATGCACAAATAAAGACACAGGCCCTTTAGTCTGATTCTTGATAATGCTGAGATCCGTACCATCCGCTTCAACCGGCCAGGTCGTGACCTCTCGAAAACCATGGCTCGCGGCAAAACGCATTGGGTATTGGATTCGCGAATCGTCCCACACCTGAACTCCGGCATTATTCCACCAGTAAAACCGGTGCCGAACATCGCTTCGATTGTTCAGCGTGACTCGCTCTTCCAGAACCGTAGAATGCGGCCGCAGCACGAGTTCGACCGACCATTGCATCCCGTAGACGCGATCGACGTTGCTCACCGTAACGGACGCGCTGCCGTCGTCTTTTGTTCCGAAGGCAAAATCCACGGGAGAAAGACTTACCCAATTGTGGGAAACCGGAAAGTTGAATTCGATTCCGAACGCAGCCCATGCACCGCGATAGGAAATCGCCGCCTTCTTAATGGACGGGTTCGCGTAAAACATTGGCTGGCCGCTGATCTTGTCGGTGCACGTATAAACGTGACCTCCGAGATCAGGCAACACGGAACACTTCAAGTATTCATTTTCCAGAAACACCGCACGCCAGGCATGGTCGGTGCGCCGATCCGTCAAGTTGTCGCGAAGCGTATATGGATAGTTGAAGCGGCTGTTTGCATACTGATCAAATGGCGGATTGAGATCCGGCGCGCCCTCCTCATACGTCGACAAGGTCGACGTGCCTTGCCATACCCGAACTTGGGCCGCCGCCATCAGCGACGATAGGAATAAGAGAGCCGAGAAGATTTTGAGGGTCATTTGTTCTTCCCTGGATCTGGAACAGCGCTCCATTATCCTTATACAGCTATCCTTGTGCAGCGGCTTGCGGTGCCATACAGATCGACTTTGAGGACTGTTGCCGGCGAGACCTGCGATGGCGAAACCCCGGCAGCATGGATCAGCCCAGCAACATCGTCTATACCCGCGGCCTTCTCAACAAGCGCGTTCACTGCGTCACGCGATGATGCGTCTACCGTCGCCGGTGTTCTCTAGGCTCAGCACATGCTTTTGCAGGCTCTCCTCGGCACACGTGAGATGTTTGTAGCGCGCCATCTGGTCGATTCCAGCGCCAAAGGTCTCCCAGGAAACTACTACGTCCGTCTCGCAGATCGGTCACTCAGCCCACAGCCCCACGGCCTACGATCGGCCAAAGCGCCTCGACGCGATCGCCGCGGATAGCGACATACCAATCGTACAAGTTGACCGTCGGATCACAGTGGCCTGGAATTAGTTTGATCTTGCTGCCTAGCGACACACCACCCGGAGCGTCGTTAAGATCTAGGATTCCATGCTCGTCGGATGGTCGACAATATCGAATACCCGGTAGATCCAGAGGAACGGGCATGCCTGAGTCGAATGCAAGAGCCTTGAGTCCAGCATCGACAACGGCGTAGTTCCGCTTGGCTATGGACATGATTTGCGTATACACAAGAAGACTTTGGCGGAATTCGGTGAATTCTGTTCCCGCTTCTGTCAGGTTGCGCCCGTAGTCAGCGTCCATGAAGATGTAAGAACCCGGCTGTATTTCGTTGTATACACCGCTCGCAGCTTCGAGCCGGTACGTACCTGTACCCGCGCCGCTCACCACGTCGCAGGAGAGCCCTTTGGCTGACAGCAAATCTAGCATCCGGCGTACAGTTTCCACGCTCTGATTTATGGCAGACTTGCGTTCGGCGATTGTTCGAACGTGCTGGGCTCGTCCTTGATAAGCCTGCAGCCCTTTGAATTCGAGATTCCGTAGTGACTGAATCCGCTGTGCCAATGCCAGTACTGCTTCACCTTCTTGAACTCCACAACGACCACCTCCGACATCTACCTCCACAAACACTCCAAAATGCACATCATGGCTGGCAGCAACCTTGCTCAATTCCTGCAAATTATTCAAGTTATCGACGCACACGGCTATGATCGCCCGTTTTGCGAGTGAGGCAAGTCTGGTGAGCTTATGTAGACCTATGATCTCGTTGGTAACGAAAATGTCGCGGACCCCTCCATTTACTAGAGCTTCAGCCTCGCTTACTTTTTGGCAACACACACCAACGGCGCCCTGCGAGATCTGATGCAGCGCGATGACAGCACACTTATGCGTCTTGGCATGGGGGCGTAATCTCATGCCGCTGTTGGCAGCTTCTTTCGCCATCTGGCCAATATTCCATTCGTATGCGTCAAGGTCTATGAGCAGTGCCGGAGTGTCCACCTGTTCAAGGGGCATTCCGGGTTCGGCGGGCAGATCCTCAATGGGCAAGCAATTGGCTCCCTTCCAACCTGAAGGACGAATTCAACTTTGTATTTTGATCCTGGAGTTTCGTATCCCATCTGGGCGGTAGATTGTCTGACGTTTGATTTCTCTCCCCGCCCTCATGATTTCGGTTGAGTTGGTGGCTTCTATCCTGGCCCTCGCAACCCACGCCCGGACGCTTCCTCAGTGATCCTGCCGTCCAGCACCACAAGACGGCCATTCACAAGAACATGGCTTATTCCCACACAGTAACGCGAAGGATCAGTGTGAGTAGCCCCGTCTTTTATAGTCGCGGGATCGACCACCGTAATATCAACCATCGTGCCCGGCCGCAGAATTCCACGCTTACTGTTAAGTATGCTTACGGGTACAGGTCAATGATCATTGTCACTGGTTGCTGTGTCCGGTGTCACGTCGAAAACGCACCTGCTAATCTTCTGCCCCACTCTGCCATGCAATGTTGAGAAGCCCAGATTCGAGAGCAGTGGTGTTCACGTCATCTTGTCGCGAAGCTTTTCCCTCGGGAATTTGTGAGCGGTGCACTTGACACTTGTAGGCTTGTGGAGTACACAGGCTCTGTTCAGAGCGCGTTGTGAAGCGATCGCGGCTCGGGATGTAGAGTCTCTTTTCCAGAATGCGGCCGCAACGGCAGCGAACATTTGTGTTAACGGCTTTGGACAGAGGCGCACACGAGAGGGGTAGCGTTTCTTAAGGTCAGGGGCGGGCTAAATCCTCTAGGAAGACATTATCGCAGCCATCATTACAGCCGCCGCACACCTGTCACCGCTCGTCGCCTATGCTGAACCCAGACAGAAGCTTGCTGATCGCCAACGATGGATACCGGGTCTCCAGGCTTATGAGGGGAAGCCGATCCTTCCCAAATGGCCGAGGATTTGTGTAAGCCCGTATAACTGACGACGCTGCAGGAGCAATCTGATGAGGCCAACTTGGGCTGAGGTTTCGCTGGGCAACCTACGGCTGAACTTCAGAAACATTCAACAGCATGTTGGAAAAGACATCGCGGTCTGCGCGGTCATCAAGGCTGACGCGTATGGACACGGAGTTGTGCCTTGTGCTCGGGCGCTTGAGGAAGCGGGTGCGACCTGGCTGGGCGTCACTTCGACGGAAGAAGGAATTTGTCTGCGGGAGGCCGGAATTGCGGCACGCATCCTATTGATGACTGGCTTTTGGCGAGGCGAAGAGGATGAAGTTATCATCCACAATCTCACGCCACTAATTTGGGAGCCATGGCATATCGACCTGTTGGCAAAAGCCTCAATGAAGCTCGCGTGTGCACCTTTTGCCATTCACCTGAAGATTGACACCGGCATGGCCCGCTTGGGAGCAAGTTGCCGGATTCTGCCAGAGGTCCTGCAACTACTGAAGTGCACGCGAACGCTGCAATTGGAGGGTATCGCTACACATCTGAAATCCGCCGAAACCCTCGATGCAGACGATGTTTCGGAGCAACTCCGCTGTTTCCGCAAGGTGCGGGACATGGTTGAAAAAGCCGGTTTCGAACCGATTTACTCTCACGTCGCAAACACGGCAGCTCTAGCTGCCCGCCGCGAGACTTGGAATAGCATGGTCCGGCCCGGCATCTGTCTTTACGGCTATAACCTCCACTTTAAATGTGACCGGGCCAGCCGCCCGATATCGTTACCCAATGTCGCCCCGGTGCTTTCCTGGAAGACTCGAGTTATCTCGTTGCGCGACGTAGGGGCCAATCAAGCTATCGGATACGATGGAAGGTATGTGACTAGGGTTCCGGCACGTTTGGCGACCTTGCCAGTGGGTTACGCCGATGGACTGAGCCGGCGCTTATCTTCGCGCGGACAGGTCATCATTCGAGATACATACGCCCCGATTGTAGGGAATATCGCGATGGATCTTACAATGATTGATGTCTCCTCAGTGCCAGGGGCTGCCTTGGGCGATATGGTCACCCTCCTGGGCTCCAGCGATCATTGTGTCATTTCTGCTTGGCAACATGCTGAGCTTGAAAACACCATTCCGTATGAGGTTCTGTGCCAGATTGGCCATCGCGTCCGCCGAGAGTACGTTGGTTAGCTGGTTATGAAACTTCTAGAATCAAGAAGCAAATTCCGATCAAGACGGTTCAAGAATAGTTGTCTTCTCTGCACACTCCGAGGCGCAAATCCTTCTTCCAAACGGCCGGTCATAAGATGGACAAATTAGGAACGGAAAGTCACACTCGCCCCGAACTGGCGCGCGACCTTGGCTTGTCACATGCCGGGGCGGTGGTGATTGGGACGATCATCGGGAGCGGCATTTTTCTTGTTCCTACCGAGATGATGCAGGCCGGGGGAACGGCACGGATTGTGTTTCTCGCCTGGATCGTCGGGGGCGTGCTCTCTTTTTTCGGCGCGCTGACTTATGCCGAATTGGGCGCTATGAAGCCGCAGGCCGGCGGCGAGTATGTGTATGTTCGCGACGCCTACGGGCCGCTGGCGGGGTTCCTGTACTCATGGGCGACGTTTCTGATTGCTAAGCCGGCTTCGATTGCGACGATAACTACGGGACTGGTGCGGATTCTCGGAACCTTTCCGGTGCTCTCTTTCTTCTCGCATGCCCTGTTCTCGCATACTTCGATTTCGCATCAATTCACTATCACCTACGGTCAACTCGTGGCGATCGGAACCACAATCTTGGTTTCATGGTTAAACTACGTTGGAGTGCGGCGGGCGGGAGAATTTCAGTTTCTGTTCACGTTGCTGAAGGTTGCGATCATTCTCGGAATTGTCGCGGTAGGTTTCTCGTATCGCGGAGGAACATGGGCCAATTTCTCCAGCGAGTTTACCGGGGCGAAAGGCGGCGTGGCTGGTTTTTTTGCGGCGCTAGTGGCGGCGCTGTGGGCTTACGACGGCTGGAACAATCTGAACATGGTGGCCGGCGAGATAAGGAATCCGCAGCGCAATGTTCCGCTATCCTTGATTTGGGGCGTGGCGACGGTGGCCGCGCTCTACATCCTGGTGAACGCGGCGGTACAGTATGTGCTGCCAGCAGCGGCGGTGGCGGGCTCGGAGCGCCCTGCGTCGGATGCCGTAGCTCTGGCGCTGGGGACAACAGGCGCCGGCTTGGTGTCAGTGGGCATGGCCATTTCAATGATCGCCACCTTGAACGGCACCGTGATGAGCGGAGCCCGTGTGCCGTTCGCAATGGCGCGCGACGGCAATTTCTTCAAGGCGATGGCGGAGGTTCATCCGCTCTTTCACACCCCGTCGGTGGCGATTGTGGTGCAGTGCGGGCTGGCGTCCGTTCTGCTGTTGCTGGGAGGCAGTTTCCGGCAGTTTTTCTCACTGACGATTTTCGCGGAGTGGGTCTTCTACATGATCGCAGGCAGCACCGTGTTCGTTTTCCGCCGGCGGGAGCCCCAGGCCGAACGGCCTTATCGCGTGTGGGGATATCCAGTGGTTCCGGTGGTGTTTGTACTGGTTTCCGCGGCGCTTCTCTACTACACGTTCACCGACAATCTGAAAAGTTCAGCTGGAGGATGCCTGGCGATTCTGGCAGGCGTTCCAGTCTTCTACTTTTTTAAGCAGCGCCGGGTGTCGAGGGTAAGGTAATCGGCCATCTGGCTGAATGGCGGAGTGAGGTGGCAAGCGTGTCAACACTCCCTCCTTTTTCGGTTCTGAGTAGCCGAATGTGCCGCGTTTGAATGGTCCGAAAATGGGAGCCTCCTGTGTTCGTCGATTGCTCTCGATTGGCGATCAGGACCCCGTGGCTAAAGCAGAAATCAAAAATCAACAATCGACAATCACTCACGAACGTTCGAGCCGCATTTGATCCCGAATGCTTTCCCGATCTCGGATCAGCCGCGCCTTCGCACCATCCACCAGCACCTCCGCCGGTTTACCGCGAGTATTGTAGTTCGATCCCAAACCAGTGCCATACGCTCCCGTATCCAGAATGGCTAGCAAATCGCCTTCCCGCACGACCGGCAGCTCGCGCTGGCGAGCAAAGAAGTCACCGGTTTCGCAGATAGGCCCGACTACATCGGTCACCTCTTTATGCTCGGCTGAGGGAGTCACGGGCACAATCTCATGGTAGGCATGGTAAAGGGACGGCCGCAGCAGGTCATTCATGCCTGCGTCCACGATGAGAAAACGTTTTCTGTTGTTGGTCTTCCTATAGATGGCGCGCGTCAGAAGTACACCCGCCGGACCCACGATAGACCGCCCGGGCTCCAGCAATAGATGGACGTTCAATCGTCGCAAAGGCTTGAGCACAGCGCGAGCGTAGGCGGAAATCCGTTGAGCGAAATTGTCCACGGCACTTTCATAAGAAATCCCGAGGCCACCACCCGCATCCACATAGCGGATATCGTGCCCGTGTGAGCGGAGAGCGCGCGCCAAGTCGGCAACTTTCTCCAGCGCGTCAGTGAACGAACTGGCATCCGTAATCTGCGATCCAATATGCACGCTCACTCCCGCCACCTTCAGATATGGTTGCTTTGCGGCCTCCGCGTAAAGAGTCTCCGCCTCGGGAATTGGCACGCCGAACTTGTGCTCGCACAAGCCGGTCGAGATGTAGGGATGAGTCTTCGCCGAAACGTCGGGGTTCACGCGCACTGCAATCACGGCTTGCCTTTTCAGACGGGCTGCGGTCTCGGCTAGTTTCTGCAACTCGGAAGCGCTCTCAATGTTAAACAGGAGGATGCCGGTTCGTAGGGCGAGTTCCATCTCTGGGACGGTCTTGCCGACGCCGGAGAACACCACGCGGAGAACTCGTTCGAGTTCACCACCGGAGACCACATCGAACCCTGCGCCGACGCGGCGATTAAGCGCAAGATAGCCAAGGAAGAGTTGGCTTTTACGGAATAACAAACAGTGTGTCGCATTGAACGGAAAGCGCGAGCGAATCCCCTCATCCGCTCGCGGATCATTGCCGCCGACATGACGCACGGGGTGCAGTTTGATTTCAACTACACCTTTTCCAAGTCCATCGACCTGGCCTCCGACGCAGAGCGGATCGCGCCCGCGAGCAGTATCAGTAGTTTGAACAACATCATTATTAATGCCTGGGCCCCGCAGCGGGAACGCGGAGTTTCGTCCTTCGATGCCACCCATCAGCTTAATGCTAACTGGGTTGCGGAGATGCCGTTCGGACGCGGCCGACTGATTGGGAACGGGGCTCACGGGCCGCTCGATGCCGTTATCGGCGGTTGGCAACTCTCAGGGCTATTCCGTTGGACCTCAGGCTTTCCGGTCAACGTCGACAATGGGTACAGTAACTTCCCAACCAACTTTGAGCAAGAAGGGAACGCTAACCTGGTCGCGCCCGTCACCACAGGTGCGTACCACATTAAGAGCGGTCCCGACGCCGGCAATGTCAACATTTTTGCGAATGGCCCGGCTGCGATTAACTCCTTCGCCCCAGCCTACGCCGGCCAGTCGGGTCAGCGGGACGTCATCCGCGGGGCGGGATACTTCGGCATCGATATGGGCCTGGCGAAAAGATGGAAGATGCCCTTCAGCGAGAAACAGAGCCTGCAGTTTCGCTGGGAGGTCTTCAACATAACGAACTCAGCAATCTTCGATGTGCAATCGAGCCTCTTATCGTCCGCTCTAACCTTGGGCAGTGGCGGCAGCTTTGGAAATTATTCAGGCCTGCTGAACAATCCGCGCATCATGCAGTTTGCGCTAAGGTACGAGTTCTGATCGGGAGAAATAACCAACCCGTTACGCACCGGGCCTCGCATAAGTTCATATCACGGCCAAGCTCTGCCACGGACCGCTAACGCTACAGTTCTCGTTGCAGTCCGTGTTCCAAGCGAGATCGCCGAGACGAATGGATGAAGACAAGTCTCCGATTGAGAATGCGAGCGGCCTTACTGGTGCTGATGTGCGCGAGCGCTGCAAGCTCGGCCCATCAGGCGAAGTCGTCTCCGTCGACTCCGCGCGTCACCATCGACTCGGGCGTACTCGAGGGCATTCATTTCAACTTCAGTTCCGGCGATGTTGCATTCCTCGGAATTCCTTACGCGGCAGCACCGGTGGGAGCGCTGCGCTGGCGACCGCCGCAACCCCCTCCGCCTTGGCAGGGAATTCGCAGAGCGGATGCCTTCGGTCCTGCATGTCCGCAACTGTCGAGTCCGTGGTTGCCGGAGATGCTCGGTCGAAAGCAAATGGTCACCGATGAAGCGTGCCTCTTTTTGAACGTCTGGACAACGAACCTACATGGTGTGAAGAAGCTCCCGGTCATGGTGTGGATTCATGGCGGCGGGAATGTTGAGGGATCACAGGAGTGGCCGCCACTCGGTCCAGTGCTGGCGAAGCATGGCGTCGTTGTAGTCACGATCAACTATCGTCTTGGCATCTTCGGTTATTTTTCGCATCCCGCACTTACCGCAGAGTCGCCACATCGTTCGTCCGGAAATTACGGTTTGCTCGATCAGATGGCGGCCTTGAAGTGGGTGCAGGGAAATATCGCAAGCTTTGGCGGTGACCCGCAGCAGGTCACGGTCTTCGGCGCATCTTCCGGTTCCCTCGACGTCTGTGATCTGCTGGCCTCTCCATTGGCGGATCGTCTCTTCCAGGGCGCCATCCTGCAAAGCGGCGTTGGCGTGGATGGCCTCGCTCCCACCCTTTATCATCAGGAGGCAGATGGCAAGCGCATTGCCGCAGATCTGGGTGTCGCGGACGATTCCCAGGCGCTCATGCATCTTCGCGCCTTTCCGGCCGATAAACTCCTGCACAGAGCTGGCGAAGAAAAGAAGGTTGATTTCAATCCCGTGCTCGACGGCTGGGTTTTTCGCGAACAACCTGCGATCGCCTTTGAAGAGGGACGACAGGCCAAAATACCGGTCGTTGTTGGCAGCAACGCAGATGAAGTCTCAATCTTCAAGAGTCCCCTTGTCGGAGGCAGGTCCCACGATCCCGGGACGGTTGAGGCATATCATCACTGGCTGATCGAAAACTTCGGAGCGCATGCCCAGCAGGTGTTCGAAGCTTATCCAGCGAAGACGGATCACGAGGTCGCTCAAGCGGTTCGCAGCCTGGAGACCGACCACGAGTTCGGCTTCGGATCTCGCTTGCTGGCGCGCGAGGTCGCAGCTTCCGGGCAACGAGCTTACTTGTACAACTTCACTTATGTTGGTTCGGGTCCGTTTGAAGCGCTTGGCGCCTTCCACAGCGAAGAAAGCATCCTCCTGAGCAAGCGGTACTGGACGAGTTGGGTCAGCAGTCCCGATGACGAGAGGCTTTCGAACATCCTGATTGCCTATTGGGTGCTGTTTGCCAGGACGGGCACACCGGACAGCGAAGGGCTTCCGCCTTGGCCTCCATACGATCCGAAAAGCGATGAGGCGCAGGAACTCGGCAGGGACGTAGGTCAGATTCCGGCCCTGCGTGCCTTGCGGTTCAAGGTGTTCGAAGAGATGCTCCGGGAAGAGTTACATCAATGAGATCCTCGGTGGGTGGGAGGAGCGAATGCTGAGGTTTCTCCTGATGTCAGCCACGCAGGTCACCGTGCTCCACCGCATTACAAACCGTTCCGCCTCGGCTATGGAGTTCGATCCCTGGGCCTTAACAATGATGGCGCAGGGCGGAACTGCTTTTTCAGCGTTTCCGCCTCGCGGAAGGCATGGTTGGTAAAGATGATTGGTAAAATTGATAGCCTTACACTGCTCTTGATGAAACATGTGTCCATTCTCCTTTATGTTCTACCGATCGTAGGCTGGTCTGTGTCTGCCCGGGCTCAGGCCGGAACTTCGAAATCCGATGCTTTCGCGCGTTCCACACAGATGATCGTAGTCACTACTTCGGACTGGAATGCGGTTGAAGGACGATTACGCCGATACGAGCGCGCCACTGAGCATGAAAAATGGCGTTCCGTGGGCGACCCGATCTCGATCGTTGTCGGGAAGAATGGACTAGGGTGGGGCATCGGCGTCATTGCGACCGATCATGCCCAGGTCCGCTCTGCAGTCGACCCGGTCAAAAAGGAAGGAGACGGCAAGTCTCCCGCCGGTGTCTTCGCTCTGGGGACCGCATTCGGCTACTCTTCTCAGCCGCTGCTGGGATTAAAGATGCCCTATCTGAACCTGACCCCATCGATCGAGTGCGTCGACGACACTGGCTCAAAGTTCTATAACCGCATAGTGGACCGCTCTGTCGTTGCTCCTGACTGGAACAGCTCAGAGCATATGCGGAACGCCGGTGAGTCGTACCGCTGGGGAGTCGTCGTAGATCACAATGGCACCGTTGCGGGCGACACTAACCCATCCGTTGATTGCGTTCACCTTCGTCCTCGGTCTCAGTTGCGAGAATGAACTGAGCCATCGCCCAGCTTCCGCCGTACTCGTCCTGAGTGCGCTTGAATCCGACATATTCTTCGACGACCTTCAGGCTGTAACTCGGCAAAGGCAGCACAATCGCGTTCTTGGTGATCGGCAAGAGGTCGAGAAGGTTGGCGAGCACGCGAGCAGCGATGCCGTCGCGGTCACCGAAGCGATCCACGTACTGTTCAATATGAACCCTCTCGTAGTGGTGCCAGTGAACGAAGGGGACGTCGCCGTACTCGTCAAAAACTTTCTTCGCGGCTGTGAGAAAACCTTCCCATCCTTGCCGTCGCCGTCCAATCCGAATCCAGCGAGTACCCCCATGAACCCGCTCGGCTGCTTGCCGTAAACCTGCATGCCCCGGAGGTAGATTTTTTCAAGTTCATCAAGATGAGGGGGCATTCCCTCAAGATCGAACATCACGTAATTGTCATGGACTGGCACCGCATGCGTGACCAGCGTGCGCTCTTTTCTGCTGCACAGCACATCGGCATACATCAGAATCTTCTCGGCTTTCTTGCCGACTCTCTGCTCCCCCTTGCCCCACGGCCGCTTAAGGTCGCTTAGCCCTTTCGCATCGAGGTTCGCGAGTAGCTGCTGGGCAGATGTGATGCCAATACCATTCAGAGCGCGTGCGAGCCCTTGGTCCACGTCCATCACGAGGGACACGTCTTGATGTTCCTCGGCTTGTGGCCAGCAGCGGTCGTAGTAGCCGCAGCCGCTGCTGCATTTTGTCCAGCCCAACGGCTCGTAAGGCTCGGCTCCAAGGCGCTTCAGCTTCAAGATGTGGGCAAGCTCGGTAAGCGCGGCGGTTCCTCCATCGTATGGCACTTCGATGATGCCGCCGCCTCCTGCATGCACTTGCAATCGTTTCGCAGGTTTGCCGACCGTCTGCTCGAAAAGCCAACCATAGAGTTGGAGTTGCAGTACGACCTCAACATGGTGCTCGTCGTCAACCTTGCGAGACAGCTTCGAGTCGCGGATCAGATAAGCTTCGCCGTCGAGGATCAGAAAATCTGGACGCCCAGCTATGCTGGCATGGGTGCCGCCGAGAATCGTGTCGCAGGCTAGCTCGCCCTGATAAATGACGGGCACGCGATTTCGGACTGCCTCCAGCGTCCGCTGAACGCGTTGGTCTTGCGAAACAGCTCTCAAGTCTTCGTAGGCACCGAGCGTGGCGAGATGGCTTTGCTCGTGGCGTTGACTGAGGGTTTGAAGAATCTTTTCAAACGCGCCCGGTTCGGCTTCCGGGATGCGCTGCTCGCGCAAGTAAACGCGGACCGAACACAGCGTGGGTCGGTAAATGCTGAAGATGTCCGAGGCGGTCAGCCACATAAATGGGGCCAGTGCATCCCGACGTTGTGGTTGGCAACAACGAGCCAACTTGTTTTTCACCCGCTATTTTTCACAGAGATATTGGCGCAGCTCTGTCTGAGGTATCAAATCTGCGACGTTGCAACCCTGCAGTGCTGCCGCAGCTTTCAACGACGCCATGATCATGAACGACGAAAGTGGCAATCTGACCTCGCGGGATGCCTCAACAAGCGCCCTCTTCGTTTGTGCCCGCGGATAAACCATCACCTGCAGCGCTTTTCCGCGCTGCAGTCTTTTGCCTTTTTTCTTGCCCGAATCCCTGGAGCCTTCATAATTTCCTCCCTGTAATAATCCAGTGTTTCGATCAACAGATCGAGAAGACGACCTTGCGCCCAGATCGGTATGGCTTGGCATCACAAGGAGCCTGCCGACTGGCTTTGATCGGCGGGGCTCCGCGGAATCGTTGCATTCCCCGATGAAGATTGAACCGCGGCCGACTTTTCGCTGAGGGCTCGCGAAAATTTGGCGATTCGGGAAACGTATTCTTGGGAATTGTCAGCCGTCATTCGCCAGAAAGCCAATGTTTCTTCGTCGGGTCTCATAAGCACGGAAATACCTCGAAGAGTCCTGGCGGGCGCGATAATCTCGGCAGGCGTAGAGCCAGCCTCGCCGCGGCGCGGACCATTCGGGCCGATGCAGACGTCCTGTTCTCGGCCTTTGCTGGGCTTCATTAGACGCTCCCAAGAAGGCGGCGTGCGATCTGCTCCAGCGGCTCCCCACGCGGTGCGTTGCAGCGCAGCCAATATGTGATGTCGGACGTCCTCATCGCCTTCGCCGTCGAGGCCGGAAGCCCAAACCTAATAGCCATCCGCTTCAGCCGCTCGCGTCTTTCTACTTTTCCTTTTGGCATCATGCGTACCTCGCCCATTGCGCGCTCCTAATGAGTTCACGGACGCCATCTCCTAGTCAAGAAGGCGCGTCAGTTTCGTCGTTTCCGCGTTCACTGCACCTGTGCCTTTCGTGCTAATTGCATGCGAACGCCGCCCGTGCAATAAAGGAAGACGCGTGTGCATTGAGTAGTATCAGCATTGACTCGTTTGCCGCCCGCACTTCGAATGAGGTCGCGGCGTGTATTTGTGTCGAAATAAATTATCTCTATACAAATTTCTATGTCAAGCAGAAAGAAGCCGGCCCCTCCATCTATCGATTGGAAAACGGTGGGCAGACGCCTACGAGAATTGAGAGGCTTCGATGTGACCCAGGCCGAATTCGCGCGGCGGATCGGAGTCAGCCAAGGCTACCTCTCTTCAGCAGAACGGGGGCAGAGGGAGATCGGACCGGAAATTCTCTTGCGCATCAGTCACGAGTTCGGCCGGTCAATTGAGTGGCTCCTTACCGGAAAAGCATCGACAACACGTGAGTAGCTCCTTAACTTCCGAAGCGAGTCTCCACCACTTGCGAACCGAGTTCATTGATCCGAAGCGTCGGGACGAAATTCGGATCGGCTGACGGCCGATCAGCCATTCTTTGTTCAATCAATCTGAATATCCGCGCTTTTGATACCGCATGTGGACTGACCCCCACAAATGAGACACTCAGAAAAGGCACACTATGCAGAGAAAGGAACTGCAGGTGGCAAAGAAACGAGTGGGTCGGTATCCGAAGGAATTCCGCCGCATGGCAGTCGAGCGGCTGAAGAACTGTGACAACATTTTGGCGTTGTCACGAGAACTTGGTGTGCATCGGCGTCTGCTGTACAAGTGGCGCGATCAACTCGAACCGGTCGATGTGCCCAAGGAGTCGCTGCCGCAGAACTCACGAGAGTTCATACTGCGCAAAGAGGTGCACCAGCTGAAGCGACTGCTGGCGGAAAAGACGATGGAACTGGATTTTTTCAAAGGTGCCTTGCAAAAAGTCGAGGCTCGACGCCAGCGGAGCGGAAGCTCTGGCGAGACGGTATCTACGACGAAGTCCAAGAGGTGATGCTGCTGCAAGGCAACCTGGGTGTCGAGCGGATGTGTCAGTTGGCGCAGGTCAGCCGGGCCGGGTTCTACCGTTACCTGCAGGAGAAAACCCCGGTCGAAGAAGACATGGATCTGCGCTCGGCCATCCAGCAAATCGCGCTGGAACATCGAAGGCGCTATGGATATCGTCGTATTTCAGCGGAGCTGCGGCGGAGAGGAATGCTGGCCAATCACAAGCGCGTGGTGCGAATCATGCGTGAAGACAACCTGCTGGCGGTACAACCTCGGCAATTTGTGGTTACCACCGATGCCCATCACGAACTGGAGGTTTATCTGAACCTGGCACGTCGTATGAAGCTAACCGGCATCGATCAGCTGTGGTTAGCTGATATCACCTACATTCGACTACCCGGTGAGTTTGTGTACTTGGCGTTGATCTTGGATGCCTTCTCTCGCAAAGTCGTGGGCTGGGCATTGGAGCGGACGATCACGAATCGGCTGGCGATAGCAGCCCTAGAACAAGCCCTCACAAAACGGCAGCCCCCGCCGGGCCTGATTCATCATTCGGATCGCGGAGTACAGTACGCCTCGGGGGAATATGTGGCCATCCTCGACCGACATGGGATGATTCCCAGCATGAGCCGCCCGGCGAACCCGTACGACAATGCCAGTTGCGAGAGCTTCATCAAGACCTTGAAGCGCGAAGAAATTCGCACGAACTGGTACAAGAATCTCGAGCACTTGCGAGCGAATATCGAAATCTTCATCGAGCAGTATTACAACCAACAACGGCTGCACTCGGCCCTGGGCTATCGTTCTCCGGAGGAGTTCGAGCGACAAGCCCAGTGCCAAAGTGAGGCTGCAGATGCGAAGGCAGCGACGATCACTTTTGTCGACAGCTTGGCTCAATCTTCTACGAGGATGCTGAAGCAGGGGACTCAAACGCCGTCCCCTGCTCCAGACCTCATCCCCGCTGGAGAAAACATCGAGACGGCTTCATGAAAGAGCCAATGTGGGCCAATGACGGACTGTCTCAACAGACGGGTTCAAGCATAGAAGAATTGCAAGTGTGCCAACCCTAGTTTGTCTCAGGAGAGGGGTTCACCTCACTGCAGTGTGCCGGAGGTGTGCCTGTCTCGCGATCACCTAAGACGACCAAACCAGCGTGGCAGATCGTTTCCGGCCAAGGATGTGCACCTCCTCCCTCGGCCGCAACGCTAGATTCGTTGGATCGTACAGGCTGTACATCGACCGACAGGACGTCAAACCCATTCATATCCTCCTTTTCAGCGCACACACTGGAATTTAGGTTTTCGGGGGCATACCATCGGCTTGGTGAATTCAGAGATATTCCTGAGGCTGTCACAACACCGTGGATTTTGGCGGCTCCGCGCTTTTGTGGAAAGGCAGCGGTTCCGGCTGCTCAGCCGCGTATTTCGAGTCCGCTATTTCGCCAGGGAGGAGCGAGCAAACACGGGAATCCTCTTTTCCTTTCTGACCCTCACAGCTTGGCAGTTGCTCTTGGCAATCGGCGTAGCCGGAGCGTTTCAGCTGATCGAGCTTGCATTGGTTCCGCAACTTGTTGATCGATGGCGTGAGTTGATGCAAGATCAGCAAGGGTCTCCAAGGTCTCGGCAGCAGCCCTCGCTTGACGGTGAGCATGATTCTGGAACGAGCGATCCTGCCAGCGGAATCCTCCATAGCCTCTGGTTTGAACAGAAATATGAGCACACGCAATGGTATATGACCGAGGATTCGACCACCACGATGGCTCACAGGACCGGCGTATTCCTGGGTCCTAGCGCTGTTCCCGAATACAACTGGCTGGAGGCAAAGTTAGAAAAAATTCCGCTTAGGTGCTTTGCGATTAATGCCGCACGGAAGCGACTTGATAATGTGCGGGACTTGTTGACGACAATAGATGCCTACGTCACCGCACTTGCGGCCAATGGAAACGTGCGTGCCTCGACCTCACTGGTACGTAAGGTGCGGGAGCTCTAAGAGCAGACCTATTCCGAGGAAGAGGAAGCAGGCTCGAAGAAGCAAGAAGAAATGCGGGACGTAGGGCTAGCCGACGCGATCTGCTCGCTCTACCTGCGACCCCTACTCGCTTACAGAACAGCGCTTGAGAAGCAAACGACCGACGGCACGACGGAGCGGCTTTGGAGAGTGCGATGGCTGGAACACGAATCGCTATATAGAAACGGCTTCCTAGGGAACGAGCTCCGTCAGCTCGAATGGCTGTTTCCTCGAATAGAAATGGAAATTGGGGCTGAAGGTTCGATGCAGACACCCGTATGGTACTGCCGGGACCTACTACTGAAATCTCAAGCGGACAACCTCGGTCAATCTGTCGAGGCAGTGCTAGAAATCGGCAGCGAGCTGATGGCTTGGTCCGCTCGGCTGGTCAACGCCGGTCGTGTTTGGCAATCAGCAGCTCTCCTCAGCCGCCATCTGGAATATCTTAGCAAGTTGGATTATCACGTCGGTTATTTTGCTGCGCGGGCTGAACAACTGCAGTCCGCCAAACACTTAACGGACTTGCCATGGCCGGATCTGAAGGCAGCGTCCTGGGCTCAGGCCGCAAGCAAGCAAAGTGAGCAGCTCGCCCGCTCAATTGCTCAGCACATTCGCTTGTTATCACAATCGAAGCGACCAGAGAGCGTACCCGACTATCGTGGGCAATTTATTCACACCACGGGCGAAAACCTATTCGACGCGCTGCTGAAACGTAAACCCGACGAAGTCGCAGTTCTCATGCCAGCATACCTAACCGGCAACCTGTCTTTGTTCGAGGAGTTGCGGCCGTCTCGTACACAAACTTTTGATGTGTTTACCGAACAAAGTCTGCAGATTGCTGCGGCACCCGTCATCGACGTGCTGGAGTTGAGCGGCTATGCGTATTTGTTTGCGGACCTTTATCAGGACCATGAAATCTGGACACCCGTTCGTTCCGTCTGGGATACGCTTCTACAAGCCAGCCCTGTCACGTTGAAGTGGCTCGCTGCAATCATGACAGCCGGAATTCCACGGTTCCAAATACCGCATCGTGGACTGGTGCGGACAAACTGGTCTATGCGTGTCCAGCACGAGTTAAACAGGGCTGCCCAGGCGCAACTTGTTGAGTTCTGCCAGGAAAGCTTGTATCTGCGGGTCGATTCGAGTGTCTGTCGCAGCATTCGGCGTTTGCGCTGTTGCTAGTTGAGTCATGGCGATAACTCCTCCTAATGTTAGGGTTCTTAAGGTTCTGAAGCTTTTCATGTGCTAACTCCTCTCGAACAGGTCATTTTGAATCTCTGCGACGAAGGGATCGCACGATCCTGTACAGCAGCCACCCCGCTGGGCCGAACATGAACGTCAGCAGGAGACATGGAACCACTATCAGGTGAGGGATGCCGCGCTCACGCGAGTCCTCCACTTCCCATGAGCCTATGAGAAGGTCAAACGCCAGGTAATGTATCCATCCTGCCAGCAGCAGCCAGGGACTGGAGAACAGTATTCCGACACTCGCAAGAGTCGAGAAGCCACCAGGAGAGCGCCAGAACAGGGAAGCGGCAATCGCCGTGTAGAGAATTGCGAAGAGCCCTGGAACGAACTTAGTCGTGACCACCCTGGTTACCCAGAGTCTCCTGGGCAGGATTGCGAGCATGATCCAGGACACTAACGCGAGGGAGTTGGCGATGGAAAAAACCTGTTGTGGAGACATATGGCACCTCAGACGGTCTCCGGGTTCGTTGCCAGGAAAACTGAATGAACGGACTTCCAGCCCCAAATCGCCGTGACGAGAGCCCATGCGCTGAATAGCCCGAACGTGAGCGCGTCCGGCCTTAGAATCGGCTGCCCCCGGAGCGCTTGTACGAGCAGCAGCACGATCAATGTGAAGTAGCTCCCTGCCGCAATCAACGTCAGACGGACTCGTGTATCGCTGCTTAGCCGGCGGCGCCTCATCACGAAAGCAATCAGGGGAAGTACCTGCAGCGCATGCAGGCCGATGAAATGTGGGATCCGCAGGTCGCCGTGCTCAGTGCTCCAGCCAGTCCCAGAAAGTCCGGGGCCACCGTCAGGCGCACCCACGGTATGCGCCCCCATGATCGGCATTCCCTGTCCGGCGTGCGCGGCGGCCAGTTGAGCAGCGGTCGGGTGCGTCATGAAACCTGCAATAAGAGCACCGATGATCGTGATGATCATCCCGAAACGAAGGGCCCATCCCATCGCACGGTCTTCAAACCTCTGCCGCCAGAATGCTACCGCCACGGCTATGCTGATGAAGGTCTGCGCCACGATGGCCACGCCCATGATGATGAACAGAACACTGTTGAGAGGTGTGCTGAAGTTGAAATGGCTGGTGGTGCCTCGGTACGCCTGGAGTGCGATGATCACGAACTCCAGCACCATCGCGCTTGCCGTGGCCCACCCGACCACACGGCGCGTCTTCCGCCATCCGGGGATCAGCGTGAACGACCAGGCAAGCGTGAACACATAAATCGCAATCGAGACCGCGAACTTCGCAGGCTTTAGCCATGCGGGCGCGTTGGTGATGATTCGCGGATCGATGAACATGCCGACAATTGAGATTGCCAGCGCAGGCGGCATCAGCAGACCGGTAAACGTTAACGGTGCGTTTGTTCTCCAGAGTTGTTTCAGCATGTATCCTTCTCCAATGTGAACACTGTCAACATCAAGGTTACCATCCGATGTAGACAGTGTCAACACTCATTGCTAGAATATTTCCTATGCCTCATTCCTCACGCCCGAGAACGGGCAAAATGCCGGCAAAGCCTTACCACCATGGGGATTTGCGCCGGGCGCTTCTCGATGAGGCCCTTCGCACCATAGAGACGCAGGGGGTCGAGCATCTGACGCTGAGAACCGTGGGCGCGAGGTTGGGGGTCTCCCGGAGCGCGCTATACCGGCATTTTGCCGATAAGCAATCACTGCTGGCGACGGTAGGCAAAGAAGGGTTCCGCAAGCTCCGGCAAGCCCTGGCCGATGCCTGGGAAGGAAACGGGCATGGCCGCATCGGCTTTGACGCCATGCACAGGGCGTACGTGCAGTTCGCCGTCGCGCATCCGTCGCACTACCGGGTGATGTTCGGCGGATTCATCGAGTCGGCCGCAAAAGATGATCACTTCATGTCCGAGGCTAGGGGTGCCTTCCAGGTGTTGGTGGATGCGCTGATCGAGGAGCAGAACGCCGGCGACATCCGTCGAGACGACCCCGTGCTGATGGCGCGCTTCGTGTGGGCGCTCGTACACGGCACTGCCATGCTATTCATCGACGGACAGTTGCCCGAGCCGGCTCAAAGAGAAGCATTGGAGCCGTACATCGCTGAGAGAATCTACGTATCCATTCGCCAATTAACGTTACGGGCCGAGTAGTCGCCGGGTGCTTACGGATCGCTGGGTTGCGGCCGGAGTGCGGTCCGCGGACCACTGGCTGTATCACGCGCGTCGCTGAGACTTGCCGACGATTGTGCTCGAGGAGTCCCGTTACCGTCACGTGAAGCGGCTGGTTATGGCACAAATCAGCTATTGGGTCGAACACAGTGTCGTGGGCTAAGTGTGCCCGAGTGCGACGATGTTCTCAGAGTACGGAATGCCATGCGGAGCACTCCAGGAAAGGGCGACTGACCGTTTCCGTTTCCGCCCGGAGGTTTCGAAACCGCGAAGAATGGAGAAACCCGGGGACAGGAAGCTTTGAAGAAATCGGTTTTTGCTTTGCAGGTTTGATGTTGAAGATTTGCCATCGCGTTGTTTGTCCGGGGTTGTGAGTTGCTCGTGAGCAGGACATCGCTTGCTGTACGCGAGGAACTTCGGGTTTCGCAGCCTAAGCGAACGCGGTTGCCAGATTCGGCTTGCGTCGTAGGCTGAACCACCTTGTCAGGTTGTAGCTCAGGCACGCCCGCACATTGGATTCGATTGCCTGCGAGACCGATCGGTCGCAACTGTTTTGATTTGCAGTCGCCGATTAGACAGTAAAATGCGACCTGAGACCGTGCGGTCTCATCGAAGGGATTGGCAAGGGGAACAGACATGCGCAAAGGGGAGCAAACCCGACAGGAAATCATTCGTAGGGCAGCACCGCTCTTCAATCAAAAAGGGTATGGGGGCACCGCGCTGTCTGATTTGATGCAGACGACCGCGCTTGAAAAAGGCGGGATCTACCGTCACTTCGATAGCAAGCAAGAGTTGGCTGGAGAAGCTTTTGAGCATGCTTGGAAACTTGCTATGGACGCCCGTTTCGAAGGAGTAGAGAAGATTCCAAATGCCGTTGACCGTTTGCGCCAAGGCCTGCGGAATTTTCAGGAACGGCGCTCGGGGCTGGTGCCTGGTGGTTGTCCGCTGCTGAACACTGCGATTGAATCCGACGACGGCAACCCTGAGCTGCGTCGCAAGGCTCGTCAAGCTCTTCGTTCGTGGCTCGACCGGCTGAAATCGATCGTCGAAGAGGGCCAACGGAAAGGTGAAATTCGTTCCGGCATTGATGCTGCGGAATTGGCCACTTTGATCGTTACCACCCTCGAAGGGAGTTTGATGGTGAGCCGTTTGCAGCGGAAAGAAGAACCTCTCAGTCTTGCCTGTCGCCATCTTGAGCAGTACCTGGAGATGACGGTTCGCGCGCGGAAATCGATTCCGGGGCAGAAAAGTCATGAGCAACCCAGAGATCCGGTTGAAAAACAACGATCGGGCAAGAGCAATGGCAAATGATGTTCCGGTCGCACGTGAACCTCGCCGTCTTGGCGTTCAGTCAATGCGAAGAGAGTGCTGGTGCCGGCCCACAAGGTAGGTTGCCCCCAGACGTCGGCTCGGATACCGGAGTTCGACTACGAGCCGCTTTCAGAACGCCGAATTGTCGTTTGTACAGGCGGTTCACGTTTCCTGCAGAGGAAGATCGTCTCATGCAGTTGCGGGAGGATGACGGGCAACCCGGAAGTTATGCCCCAAGGGACCGACTGGCCAGAAGTCTTAGTGCAAGTTGGCTTCTGGGAAGTCAGCCGCAGTCTATGGGTTCCTCCGGAACGCCGGACAAATTCGGAACAGCGATCGTTGACGGCGAACGGCCGCTAGCACTCAGAGACCCGGTCGCAAATCGGATGGTGGTAACCTTCCTTGGGTACCAAAGATTTCTTGAGTAATACCCCACCCCTTGTTGGATTATCCGTTTAGCCGGAAAGAAAGCGTAGCGGTCAACGCCCGGCAGATCGCAACCGCCGACGGAAAGAGTCGATCA
>Ga0187805_10000038_pt1 | contig 39860 bp, 39 predicted proteins | sample NC_wetland_sal_i_6_FD_132965 | JGI IMG/M metagenome (GOLD analysis project Ga0187805, IMG submission 132965) | Wetland sediment microbial communities from Neuse River Estuary, North Carolina, USA - Control_5 | ecosystem: Environmental > Aquatic > Freshwater > Wetlands > Sediment | place: USA...
CCGCTCCATGGCGTCCAGCTTGAACTCACGCGTGAATTTTCGTCGAGACAATCCCATGTTCCATTCCTCCATTCGCTGGGTATTGTCTCTTAACTGGTTGTCTCAAAAATGGGGACAAGTCCAATCGTCAGCTCTGCCGCGAGGTCCTGGAGCGAGATGGCTGGCATTGCCAATGCTGCGGGCGAATGGAAGATCTTCAAGTCCATCACATTCAGCCGCGGAGCCGTCTAGGCGATGATGCTGCCGAGAATCTGATCGCATTTTGCGCATCGTGCCATCGAGAAGTCCATCGGTGATCCTAGCGAAGACTTTTGCCCTAATAAACTGATTAAATAAGACCGGCCCCCGGTTTATGCGATTTGTCTTCATTCGACATCTTGGGTTTTTCTCCCTTCTCCCAAAATGTAAATTCAGAGATGCATGCTCAACCAGATTTCATCTCACGGCCCGGGTCCCAAGCAGAATTATCGGGGCTAAGCTTCCGCGTTTCGAGACACTACGAAATTGCTGAATTTGCTTAGCCCTTGGTGAGCGACCAAACCGATAGGGAGCTTGAAGGGGATTTTTCTTCGGAGATGTCTGGTCACCGTTCCCCTGTTCGACCCGAGGTGAAACAGAATTTCTTGGGTGATTACGGGAGTGGTTCCAGATAGGCTTACAAACGTTCCGCGACGCTAAATTCCTCTAACGGGGCACAAATCAACGATAATATTGGCGGGACCGACGAGACTCGAACTCGCGACCTCCTGCGTGACAGTGCTGAAAGTGGCATTTGACAGCAAGTGATGAGAGCAGTCAAAAGTGACGCGAATCGTTTGTTTTCTCTCACACTTGCAATATCAGTGAGGGACAGCAGTTGTCGGATGCAGGCAGACGCAGATTCGGATGCTCGGGTGGCCTATCACCCGTGTGTTGCTCCGCATGATCTGGTGGCTAATCCTGATCCATCTCGCCGAGATTTCCATCCGGGCGTTGTTCTATCTTTGGTGCGGATGCATGCCCAATGCCGAAGCTGCGTCCTACGTCTCGGGAGTCACCTAAACGACCATTGGTTATGGAGATCTTGTGCCGGCGAAGCCTTGGAGAGTGCTCGGACCGATTAAGGGCTTGGTCGGCATCCTCATGTGCGGCTTGTCTACGGGTTATTTCTTCGTTGTCGTCAGCCGCACCTTTCAATCGCGGTACTTGAAAGCCCACGTCGTCCCAGCCACGCGAGGAATTCAGAATGAAATGTGAAACTTCTGCTGAATGTGACTACTCGGGGTGGAACGACCACGGACGTTCCCTTCCATGAGAACGACCTTCCACTTACTTCGTTTCGGACCTTACCGCCGAGCCCTAATACCCGATCAAATGCAACAAATGGACCACCACCGCCCTCTATGCCGGTTGCCTACTCCTTATCGGTAAATATCTGCAGTTCTATGCTAACTACGAAGACGAAAACAACACCGGCAAAAGTCCGAATCAACAAGTGCAAGCTGTCGGCCATGCGCTCAACCTTTATTTTTCGTAGCAACACAAACAAGCTGCGACCGCCAATTGGCCCGCGCCCGGCGTAGGCGCGCCCTGTTGGAATCCGCAGGTGCGCTATCGGCCCCGTGATACCCATGCCACCGACATTAGCTTAATTCAGTTAACTACGGCATTTCGGAGCAGCTCCGAAATGTCGGGGACTTTCTCGTCAAACGCATCTTGAACCCGATACAAACGGTTTTTTTTCAAAGCATTAGAGAGATCTAATGTCCGTCCAGGATGGTGTCTAGCTTGCAATAGCCATGGCTGAGCGAGTGCGAAGAACAATAGACATTCGATGGGGCGCCCCGCCAGCGATCGAAATGGGGGCCACGTTTTCTTGCAGATTCGGGTGGAAGGACCGGAGAAAAAGTGACAGGTCGATGTGGTTCTTCAGCTTCGTGTACTTTTTTCACCACCAGATCAGAAAGCCGACGCACTTAGTTTTGCGATGAGGAGGAATGAAACAATATGTCTCAACAACGCAAATACGCACTCCCGCTCCAGGTGGGATGCCGGCAATGTCTTATTGTCCTTGCGGCTTGGCTCCTTCTTGGAGGCGTAATCATAGCGCAAGACCTGCCCTCCGCCCCCTCGAGGCCCGGATTATCGCTGCCATCTCCAAACGTATTGCCAACCAAAGTCACTTTCCCCGGGTCCCCCGGCGTCGCGAACAACGCAGTGACGCCTGCTGGCGGTCTTGGCGGGGAACCCTACAACGCCGGATCTTCCTCTATCTCAAACTCAAGTGACGCTCCGTCAGATGTGCACCGCGTCACCCTCGAGGAAGCCCAGCAGATGGCAACAGGGGCGAGCAATCCACTGGTGCGTCTCGGGCAATTGCAAGTGGATATCGCGAGGCAGCACCGGCTAGGCGTGCAGGCACAGTACTTTCCGAACATCGGCGGACAGTTGGAAAACATGCACTTCAACAAGAACACGGGCCCGGTGCTGACGTTTGACCGTCTCGGAGCGGTCATACCGGTGGACATCATCGGAAAAAATCAGACCGCTTTTAATTTTTCCGCGGTTCAACCGGTCACGCCCCTTTTCGCCATCCATCAACTTGTGAAAATCGCCCGCGCGGACGAGAACATCGCCAGGTCAAAGGCGGGAATGCCTGTGGAGGAAATCGCGAGCAAAGTCGAGAAAAACTATTTCGATCTGCTCGTCGCCCAGAAGGAGCTGATTAGCACCGAGGCAGACGCCAGGAAGACGAATTCCAAATGGCTCACCGCGAGCAGCGCGAGTGCGCCAAGGATCTCGGCAGAGCAAGAGACGGACATGATCGGTGTCGAAAAGGCAGTCGTGGTCTCGAGGAGCAAGGTCGAAGAGCTGACATCGTCACTCAACGAAATGATTGGTTTACCTGAGGGAACCCGGTTGGAACTGGTACCACCCGAACCCCTTGTTGAGAACTTGTCGCTGAGTGAAGCCACCGCAGCTGCGGTGACGGCGAATCCCGAGGTCGTTGAGGCAGAGCAAACCGCGGTAAAGGCTCATGCCGGTTCAACCTTGTCGAAAATGACGTACTTTCCGAGCGTTGCGATCGTCGGTGGTTACACAAATCAAAATGCACTCAAGATCATCCTGCCCCAGGATTTCTCCTACATCGGCTTCATAGCCACGTACACCGTTTTTGATTTCGGCAAGCGTGAACATGGAGTGAAAGAGGCCAGCGCTCAAGCCGAAGCGGCGGACTTAGCGGTGCAATTAACCAAAGCCAAAGCGGCGGCGGGGGTCAAAAGCAGCTATTTAGAACTGGATCGCTCGCGCCAACTCGTTCAACTGGCGCGCCGGATGGTGTCGGCGACTCAAGTGGTTCAGGCAAGCTACAAATCAGATGACCCAGATGTTGAATCGGCACAGGCAAAAATGGAAGCGGATATGTTTCGGACTGAGCTCGAATATCGCCAGGCATACGCCCGGTTGAAGAGTCTCATTGGCGAAAAGTAAGTGAAAACGAATCGACTTAATCGAATTCGATGGGCCGAGCGCGCCTTACTGGGGATAGGACTAACGCTTTTGGCGGTTTGGGGAGGGGCATGGATTTACAGCACTGCCTCCTCGCGAGCCGCTATCAGAAGGTTTGAAATGGATCAATCTCGTGTTCCCGCTGTGAATCCAACCTTGGTTGGTGATCCTGTTTCGAGCTTCGGAGTTGATTTCGCCCTTTGGTCCCCGAAGCGCACCCAGGCATACAAGGACAGCCTGGCGATCAAAACAGATCAGCCGCTGGCGGTCTTGCGCATCCCAAAAATTCAGCTTGAGGTGCCTGTCTATAACGACACGGACGATTTGACGTTGAATCGAGGGGTTGGGCGAATTCTGGGAACCGCGCAGGTGGGTAGGACCGGCAATCTGGGAATTGCGGGCCACCGTGACGGCTTTTTCCGTGGTCTCAAGGATCTGGCGCCGGAGGAGGAGATTGATCTCGACCGAGTCGGCGGCTCGGATACTTACATGATCGAGAAAATTCAGATCGTAAAACCTGAGGACGTTTCCGTATTGGCACCCACACCGGAGCCAACGTTAACGCTGGTCACCTGCTTCCCTTTTTATTTCGTCGGTAGCGCACCGCAGCGTTACATCGTGACCGCATCACTCGTCGACTCGAACCAGCCGCATGGCGGGAGGGCTGAGGATTCCAATCGAACGGACAGCAAAACAAATAAAAAGGAGAATTAAAAATGAAGTCAGCAATGCACTCACGAAAGATGATGTACCACCTGCTTTGCGCAGGCGCACTTTGCCTTGCAATGGCCTTCACCACGAATGCGCAAGTGGAGACCACGAGGAGTTCCAAGGAAATTGCGGCCCCCACAACGACGGTCCAGGTCGAACGCGGCACAGTCGTCTACGTTAATGGCAACAATCTGGTTGTCAAGGCGGAGGACGGAACGTTGCGGCATTTCGACAATGTTCCGGATAGCGTGACTGTGACCGTCAACGGTAAGCAACTCAACGTCCATCAACTCCAACCAGGCATGCAGGTGGAAAGACAAACCATCACCACGACAGTCCCAAAGTTGATCACCACTATTAAGAGCGTGACTGGCACCGTGTGGTACGTCAATCCGCCCAGCATGGTCATCTTGAGAATGGCAAATGGTAAGAACCAGACATTCAAGATTCCTGACGGTCAGAAATTCAAAGTTGGCGATGAGATGAAAACTGCCTTCAGTCTCCGGAAAGGGATGAAGGTAGACGCCCAACAGGTGACTGAGGAAACGCAAACCGAGGTCGAGCAGGAAGTGAAGAGAACGGGAGTTATGCCGCCTCCACCGCCGGCGCCAGCCCCTGACGTCGCAATTCTCATCATAGCCGCCCCAGCTCCAGTTGAAACAGCATCCGCTGCCCCCGCAGAAGCAGAACCAGCGCCAACCGCGCTACCAAAGACCGGCAGCGAATTGCCGCTGATTGGTTTGCTTGGAGCGTTCTTGTTCGCTTTGGGAATGGGTGTGAAGGCGGTACGAACGCGTAACGCGTAGTTCATAGTCAGTGTGCAGTCAGACCGGTTGTGGCGTTCTAAGTCCACAACCGGTCGGGCAGCGCATCTCATCGGCTAAATCCACCAAAATTGGGCGGTCTTTCCCGTCCCCTATCGAGTCTTATTCAATCGCCTGATGGAGTGGAATACGTTCGGCGAATGCAAATTGGAGCGGAAGAAACGGAAATGGAGAGACCCACTGCGTACTGCGAAATAGGCGTGCCGATCTGCAGGCTAAATCAAAGGAGAAATGGCCATGAGCGATCAAGACAAGATTCACCGAACAGTCCTTCCCATCCCGGATCAGCCACGAACGGGCTTGGTCACCTATGATGCGAAGGATCCGGAAACCAAGTTCCCGCCGATTACGCAGTTGCGGCCCCCAAAGGGTGCGCCAAACGTATTGATCATCTTGATTGACGATGCGGGCTTTGGTTCTTCCAGCGCCTTCGGCGGTCCGTGTTACACGCCGACGGCGGAGCTTCTCGCGGCAGGTGGGCTGAAATACAACCGCTTCCACACCACGGCGCTGTGCTCACCTTCACGACAAGCCATGCTGACGGGACGCAACCATCACACGGTCGGTATGGGCGGGATTACTGAAATCGCCAGCGGTTCGCCCGGCTACAATTCAATCCTACCGAATACCTGCTCGCCTCTCGCGCGGACGCTCAAGCTCAATGGATACGCCACGGCGCAGTTTGGCAAGTGTCATGAAGTGCCGGTTTGGCAGACCAGCCCTGCGGGTCCGTTTGACGCTTGGCCTACTGGCGGAGGCGGATTTGAATATTTCTATGGGTTCATCGGCGGCGAAGCGAATCAATGGTATCCATCTCTCTATGAGGGCACCACACCAATCGAAGTGAGTCGGACTCCCGAACAAGGTTACCACTTGATGGAAGACATGACGGACAAGGCCATCAACTGGATTGGGCAAGAGAAGGCGCTTATGCCCGACAAACCCTTCTTTGTCTATTTCGCACCGGGCGCCACACACGCCCCGCACCACGTCCCAAAGGAATGGGCGGACAAGTACAAAGGCAAGTTTGATCAGGGTTGGGACAAGCTACGCGAAGAGACGATCGCGCGACAGAAGAAGCTGGGTGTGATTCCGCCGGACTGCCAGCTTACGCAAAGGCACAAAGAGATCCCAGCATGGGGTGAGATGCCCGCCGCTCTCAAGCCCGTGCTCATCCGGCAGATGGAGATATACGCCGGGTTCATGGAGTACGCCGATTATCACGTTGGCCGGTTGGTGGATTCGATAAAAAAGCTCAATCTGCTCGATGACACATTGATTTACTACATTATCGGCGACAACGGCGCATCCGCCGAGGGGACTCTGCATGGCACATACAACGAGATGATCAATTTCAACGGCGCATCTGCGCTGGAAACCCCGGAGTTCCTGATGGCACGGCTGGACAAGCTGGGCGGACCGGAATCCTATAACCACTATGCGGTGGGATGGGCGCACGCCTTGAATACGCCATACCAATGGACCAAGCAGGTCGCCTCACACTGGGGCGGCACACGCAATGGGACGATCGTACACTGGCCCAATGCAATCGAGGGGAAAGGCGAGCTCCGCTCCCAGTTCCATCACTTAATCGATGTTGCTCCGACAATCCTGGAAGCGGCCGGCCTGCCCGAACCAACTTTTGTAAATGGAGTCCAGCAGCATCCGATGGAGGGCGTCAGCATGGTGTACTCGTTCAACGACGCCAAGGCAGCCGAGCGGCGCGAGACACAGTACTTCGAGATGTTCGGGAACCGCGGCATTTACCACAAAGGCTGGACCGCGGTGACACGACACAAGACTCCTTGGCTCCTCATAGGCGAGAAGACTCCGGCATTTGACGATGACATCTGGGAACTTTATGACACGAGCAAAGACTGGAGCCAGGCGAACGACTTGTCCAAACAGATGCCCGAAAAGCTTCACGAACTGCAGCGCTTGTGGCTGATCGAGGCGACCCGCTACAACGTACTACCACTCGATGACCGACTCGGGGAACGCATAAATTCTGATACAGCAGGGCGACCAGTTCTGATCACGGGAGACTCCCAAATTCTGTTTGGCAGCATGGGGCGTCTATCGGAAAACTCGGTGATCAATACCAAGAACAAGTCCCACTCCGTGACCGCTGAAATTGTTGTACCCAAAGAAGGGGCTGAAGGCGTGATTGTCGCCCAGGGCGGCAACATTGGTGGTTGGAGCCTCTATGCCAAGGGCGGCAAACTCAAATATTGCTATAACCTGCTCGGTGTCCAGCAGTTTTACGCCGAATCAAACAGCCCGCTGACTCCGGGTACGCACCAGGTACGCATGGAGTTTGTCTATGCAGGTGGTGGCCTTGGCAAGGGCGGCACGGCGACCTTGTACGTCGATGGCAAGAAGGCCGGGGATGGAAAGATCGGTGCCACTGCTGCCATGATCTTCTCTGCGGATGATGGTTGCGATGTGGGAGTGGACACGGCAGCGCCTGTCTCACCAGACTACGAGGCACAAGGAAACGAGTTTTCCGGTCGCGTCAAAGGCGTTCAGTTGGCTATAGCCGCGGACGCGGTGAGCGTCGATCACCTCGTGTCGCCGGAGGACGCCATCCGGATCGCCATGGCGCGTCAGTAGTTTAGCTTCTTACCGGCAGCCCGGCTCGGGCTGCCGGTCACTGCTACCGAGTATTTGATCAACCCGAGCACCTGGTTTGTCCCTTTGAGCTGGCAAATTTTTTCAACAGCGGTTAGCACTTGAATGGAAATTAGAAAGGCACTACATCGCGGAAAAACCATTCACGCTCGTATTCATGCTTTCCCCGGACACGACCTCAATCGCAAAACGCCATAGGCGCTCTCGCAGGACATTTGAGTTATGACGTAAAACCTCGAATGTGGTTCTCACTCGACGCCAAGGCCTGGTTTGGTGGTGTCACCAGTTTGAACGGTGTAGCAAACCCCCGATCCATTAAAGTAACCTCACTCTTCGTAGCAACTGCCTCAATCCCGTTGAACAAACACCAACGTCTGAAAATCGCTCACAACAATAGGGATTATGTACAGTTTGGCGGGAACTATCACAACGTTTCGCTAGCGTGGCAATACAGTTGGTTCGGCAGGCCCAATTCGCACTATATGCTACACGGGTCCAAGGATTGTCGTGATGGCGGCTTATAGGGGCTCTTTCTGAAAAAGGTTGTCAATGCGAATACGATATAGGCACTACGCGAGTCATTTGAGTTCTTGGGGAATACCTGCGTCGTATGCTCTAGCCGCTATCGCAGCTGGGTTGACGTTTCCACGAATCGAAAGCCACGTATTACCTGGGCTCGTCTCCGCGCTAAGCGTGTCCTCGGCAACTGCGATCTACTCCTCGATCGCATCGGGCATGATGGCTCTGACGGGCATCGTTTTTTCTCTGGCCTTCGTGATGGTGCAGTTCAGCGCAACTGCTTACTCGCCACGTCTCGTGTTATGGATCGCCCGCGATCCAGTAATGTCACATGCGCTTGGGATATTTACCGCTACGTTTCTTTATGCGGTCGCAGCACTCGCAGGCGTAGACCGGAGCGGTTCGGGGAAGGTTCCATTCGTCAGTCTCTGGCTGGTTGTTGTCTTGCTGACTGCGAGCGTAGCTATGTTCATCGCCTTGATCCAGCGAATCAGCCTGCTTCAGATCAACCGCATGTTGATCTTCACGGGAGACCAGGGACGAAGAGTAATAGCAACAACTTATCCCTCAATGAAACCGGCAGTTGCAGTCACCGGCTCGGATGATTTTCGTGCATCGCCCTGCACCCAGACGCTCATTCATCACGGAAGCCCTCGCTCAATTCAAGCCATCGTTATGCCCACATTGATGAATTTAGCTGAAGAGTCCGGAGGTGTTATCGAAATGACTGCAGCGGTCGGCGACACGGTCGTGGAATCGATGCCTTTGTTGCGCGTCTTTGGCGCTCGGCTGCCTATGGATGAGAGAAAATTGAGGAATGGAATTGAAGTCGGTGAGGAACGCACATTTGAGCAAGACCCTAAGTACGCAATCCGCTTGCTTGTGGACATAGCCATCAAAGCTTTATCGCCGGCTATCAACGATCCGACGACGACCGTCCAAGCGCTTGACCAGATCGAAGACCTGTTGCTTCGTCTGGGCGAGCGCCACCTGGAGATCGGAAAGTATCGCAACAGCGAAGGTAAATTGAGACTCGTGGTTCCATTCCCCGCGTGGGAAGATATCGTTCGCCTAGCTCTCGATGAGATTTGCTTTTGCGGTGCGAACAGCGTGCAGGTTATGCGGCGTCTGAATGCGCTTATAGGCGATTTGATCCCACATTTGCCGGAAGACCGCTGTACTGTGCTGCGGTACTGGCAAGGCCGATTGAAAGCCAAGATCTCGCGTTCTTTCACAGACGACGAAGAGAGATCAGAGGCCTCCAAGGAGGATCGACAGGGGCTTGGCGTAGCCCTTGAGTGATTTTCCGGGGAAACTTGAGCTCTCGTCATCGAGTCGGGGATTAGATTGAACAGCGGTTTCAATTCTTAGGACCTGGGTCCAAGAATACGATTTGGCGGGAACGATCGGAACGTTTCGGTGGCGGGGAAGAATTCCTGGGTGAATCCATTCCAGACTTCGTCACACATTTAGCCCATGTAAACAATTGCTCGATGAAAATGGGCGGTGATTAGGAACTCGCGTCAAGTTAAAACTCGCCCCGGATTATGGCTTTCTAAATTTGGTGGTCACCTGCTCGCAGCCGTGGCTGAAATGCAGGAGGCGATTGTTTTTTCAAGCAGGCTCGCGTCGATGCTTCCCGCCGCACCAATCGCTACGATTTGCGTATGGGGTGCGCGCTGGCCCCATTCGTCTTGCAACGAAATGTCCACACGTCTGCCGACCACTTGGAGCACCGCCCGCCGCTGTGGGGCATCAGATGTGTAGACCACACCTTTGGCCCGGTACACAGTTCCCGGCAACTTGCGCATTGTTTCCCGCAGCGCTTCCAGCGCCAGTGGCTGGTCGGTCTCGTAGTTCCAAGTGCTGAACACGTTCGAATGGTCATATCCATGAAGTACGTCATGACAGGTAGTGCCAGCGCAGGTATGCTCAACGGCTTGCGATTCTAGGACGGTCCGAGCTGGATCGAAATGCCCAACACCCAGCAGAATCTCGTAGGGCACTTCGCAGTAGTTGGTCTCGACAATGCGAAGTCGGTTGAAATGGGCGTCGAGCCAAGCCCTGACCACTTCGACTTGCTCAGGACCGGCAAGATCCACCTTGTTCAGGATAAGCATGTCCGCAAATCCGACCTGATGGAGCTTGAGTTCCATCAGGGGGGGATACTCGGGGTGCGCGAAAACCTGGTCCGCGTCCACCACGCAGATGACGCCGTCCAGCCTGATTCGGTCCCGCAGATTAGGATCGCTGAAGGTCACGAAGATTCCTGCAGGATCAGCGACGCCGCTGGCTTCAAGCAAGATGTATTCGACGGTCTCCGGGCGGGCGAGCAATGCGACCACCGACTCGATGAGGTCGTCGCGAATCTGGCAGCAGACGCAGCCGTTGGCCAGGCTGATCATGTTATTGTCAACGCCGACGACGAGTTCAGCGTCGATGTTGATCGAGCCAAAGTCGTTGACCAGGACTCCCACGCGCAGTCCGTGATTTCCGGTCAGGATGCGATTCAGCAGCGTTGTCTTTCCCGCACCGAGAAAGCCTGTCAGGATCGTTATTGGAACCGTTTTGCCGTTGTCGTCTATGATTTCCATAATTTGAGTTTTCTTATCAAATATTGTTCCGCCCGGACCCGGGGCGCCCGACGCGACGTGACACCGGGACCGGGCGGCTACATTTGCTAATCTGCTGCTGCCTTGACAGCTTTGAATTTGCTCAGATCAATATTCATCACCTTCGCGAGCGCGATGAGATCGATTTCCGCCGGGTTCTCAAGCTTGGTTAATTGTTCACGCCAAACGTTCGGGGGATAGTACTTTCTCGGGTCAATCTCAAGGTCGCGCGTAAGTTGCTCCTGCTGTTGCTCGCGTGGCAACCTCGGCTGCGGAACGACGCCCATGCCTGTAGCGAGCGGAAGCGGATCGCCGAAAAGCAGTTTGGGATTCGGAAATGGCTGGCCCGCGAATCCTGGCAGCGCGGCCTCCCGATGCCAGATCTCGTCCTTGGTCACGTTAACGACCACAACGTCCGGCGCGCCATATAAGAAAAGCCCATCCCAGTGGACGCGAACGCCAGCACTGATCTCGTTTAGGTAGTCATTGTCGAACTCGAGGTGAGTGAGCATGGCGCAGCGCGGATTGACTTGCTTGAAGAGATAACCCGCACCGTAAGGCACGGTATGGTGGATGTCGATAGTGTAGTTGTAGAGTAGCGCCGGCAGCCCGTACTTGTATTGGTTGATCTGTCCCAAATCGGCCTGCGTTTCGGTGACAAAGAGATCGACGCCTTTGGCATACTTGGCCGTCAGTTCGTCGGGCCGACCGTCGCCGGTCCACACAAACGAAAGGCTGTTCCAATCCAGTCGGTAAGCCGAGGCGCCATCCTTGGTATGCGAACGCCGCCAATGTCGGATCGTGACGCCGTCCTTGTCGTAGCAAATGCCGTTCTCGTCCTTCCAGTCGAACTCGTTGACCTCGATCTCATAGCCGTCGCCGATCGGACAGGTGTCGAAGGCTTCCAGGTGCCACTTGAGCATCTGCTTCATACCCGCGACCATGGCCTTGGTCCCCAGGTCCGGCGTGCGTCCTGAGGGCCCGGTGACTCGCAGCGCCATCTTCCACCGGCCGCACCACGGCGCAAATGGTACGAGGTACGACAAGTCGTGGTAATGGTCTACATGCAAGTGGGTCAGGAAAATGTCGTTAATTTCCTGCATCGGGACGCCCATGGCGATGATGTTTTTGACGCAGCCAGGACCGAAGTCGAAGAAAAAGCGTTTGCCGTTGCCCAACTCGACCATGATGCACGTGCCGGCCTGATCGCGTCGCTGCGGAATCGGGCAACTACCAATGAACGAGACCCGCATTTCGTCCTTCCCGACGGTCTCACTGTACGGGAAGTAGACGTTTCGGCTTCGGACGGACGGCGTTGGCTTGTAGTACGGCGGGAACTGCAGGCCGGTGCTCGGCCCACCGCCATACGGATTCATAGGGGCGTTCTTTATATTGTCATTCGATGCCATTGGTCTTCTCCTTTAGTTATCTATCAACTTTAATTCGCACGACCTTGCTCCAGGAATACGACTTTTCGGTCGCATCTGGATCGGGCGAGACGTGGAGATCGAGCCGGACTCTGATCGAATCGTTTACCCCCGTGAGGGGCAGATTCTTTGTCATGCCAAAATCTCGGCGGTCGAAAGACAAATCTGCGTAGATTTGTCCTCCCCCCTTATTGTCGGGATCGAGATTTACCTGGAGGGCAGCCGGCTTGGTGACGCCTCGCAACGTGAAATCCCCCTGAGCCTGGAATTTATTCGGATCGTTCGATGGGATTACCTTTGTGGAAGTGAAAGTGACTGTTGCAAACTTCTCTGTGTCAAAGAAGTCCGTTCCTTTGACCATTTTGTCTGACACTCCGCTCCCGGTTGAGATGGTTGCGGCTGCGACCTCAAGGCTCAGCTTCGCGCTCTCCGGAACCCCGGGCATGTCTTGGCGGAGTTTGCAGCTCCACGACTGGAAAACGCCATTGACGCCTCCCGCCGAGGAGCCAACAGAAAATTCAACCTTGCTCGCGGGGACATTAATCGTAAATTCGCGCCCGGTCTTTCGCGGAGTTTGCGCTTTCAAAGCGATCGCGAAAAAAACTAGGATTAGAACTAATATAAAGTTTCGGCTCATATAATCACCGATCCTGTAGTCGATCCAAATGCATTCGGCAAAAAAGATTTAGCGGGGTGCGCGTGAAACACCCTCACAATCATCCAGAACAGTTTGAGGAACAAATCTTTTGAGAAACTTTATTCCCAGGCTGACCACGACTACGTCGTCCATCTGGCCAATAATCGGAATGCAATTGGGGATGAGCTGGATCGGACTGAACACATAAAGGACTGCACAACCGGCGACCCCCTTCGCATACCATGGCACCTGAGGGTGCCTCAAAGCTCGCCGGATAATCCGAAACTGTATTAAAAAGCGCCGGATTCGCGTCGTGAGCGTTTCAGCCAATGGCCGCCGCTTGGGCACCACCTGGGTTTGCACACATACTTCCATTTCAACAAGGGCTCTTTCGGTCATGTTCGTACCGTTTGATCCATTTCTTTTGTTGAATCCTTTTTGTTAGCCGCTAGTATCCAAGCGTTTAAGTCACGACGCCTTCGAAACAAGAGACAAAAGCGAATCGGTGGTCTCCTGAAACGGGAATACACGATTCCAATCCCTTTTCATGCTCACCAATGTCCAGCCGCGCATGGGCGCCTCGTCCATCCCGCGGTCGAGCTTGCCCACGAATGATGTGCGGTCGTATGCGGACTCGCGCATGGAATCATCATGATGAACGAGGAGACCGAAACGTGGCCCCGTGCCGCCAGTGACCCATTGCAGCATTTGAAAATCGCCATCCGAATTGCCGAAAGCAGCAATGGGACGGCGGCCGATAAACTTATTGATCCCGACAGGCTTGTCTCCGTTATCGTTATAGAAATCCAACTTGGCTTCCCGCACTAGCACCGGTACCCCATCGCGGGCCTCAAACTTTGTCACGATGCTGCTGCCGACGACCTGGTCGGGTGGAATCCCATAAACCTCTTCGCTGAAAGCACGCAAGAACTCAATGCCACCCCCTGAAACAATAAAGGTCTTGAAATCCTTCGTCCGAAGAAAGGACAGCAATTCCAGCATCGGCTGATACGCAAGATCGGTGTACGGTCTGTTGAATTTCGGATGCCGAGCAGTGGCAAGCCAATCCTTAACAGTGCGTTCGAACTCTTCCGTGGTCATGCCTGCGTGGGTTGCCATGACCAGTTCGGCGAGAGCAGGCATGCCGCCGGCGGCAAGAGTTTTCATGTCGTTCTCGATTGCGGCCTTGAACGGCTGTTTGTCCTTCCACTCCGGATGCTGGGGAGCCAACGCGCGGACACGGTCAAGAACAAAGAGTCCCTGGAAATAGAATGGCTGTTCGGCCCAAAGCGTCCCATCATTGTCGAAGACGGCGATCCTTGACGACACGGGCACGAAGTCCGGAGCACCCTCGGTCGTCACGCGCCGCGCAAAATCAAGTATGGATTGTTTCGCTGCACCGTCGTTCCACGAAGACAGCGGCCCGCTTGCTTCGTTCTGCCAAAGCTTCTTCGCTGCGGTACCGAAGTTTCCGAGCTGATAAATGTCCACCCCGGTTGGCTTGAATGTGAACTCCTGAAAAGGCTCGGCCTTCATTTGTTTCACGAAGGATTCGTTAGCAACGCCCACAGTGACGTGAGGTACGTACTTCACCCCGCTGGACCCTGGAATGAAATTCTCGACCCAGCCAATGGTCTCGGCATTGGCATCAGCACCGACAAACGCCTCTGCGGTCCCGCCATTCACTGAAAACGGTGCGACGGTGTCAATGATCTTCTGATGCAAACGCATCAGCTCTGGAGTGCGCTCAACGACGAGAGCACTCACGGCCACTCCTGCCCAAATTACATATTCGAGACTCTTTGCCTTCAGCTGTAAGTCCGCCGGCCGTTCGGCGGAGAGGACCTTCGCGACCGCAGCGGTCACCGCGTCAAAGTCTCTTGCTGGTACGAAGCGCTGCAGCAACGTGACATGCGGCGCATGCAAAGCATCCAGCTCATACCCAGCGGGGTAGTTCTCTCGCAACCGAGCGTTGACCGCCCTTGCCCTGCCGATCATCGTCTGATCCGGTTCGAGAAGGATGTCGATGGCGATCACTTTGTCGTCAGTAGTTTGCATGGTTCGTCTGTTGTTCTCCTGAGCAGATGACCCACGACCAGAAACCAAAATGAATCCAAACGCGAATAGGAAACTCCAAACTATTCTTTTCATTGCCCCTCTGGCGGTCTTTCTCCGAATGCCACGGATCTCCCCGGCAGACCAATGGTCCGCCGGGGAAATCCGCTTATTTCGTCTGAGTCACCACAACTCAATCTGCTGCTCTACCACTTACACCTGCTCCTGCTGCTACTGGCGCACTCTTTGGCGCGGCCGCCGCTTTTGCTTTTGCAACGCCCGATGCGTGCTGCACTTGCTCCATCACCGCGTCCAGGTTGAACGAGGCAGGTTTCTGGCGCGGCGGGAACTTCGCAAAGTCCGCGATTTGTCCGGCCACCAGCGCCTGCATTTCGTACAGCTTGAAAACGTGATTCACCACCCAGTCCCAGTAGCGATTCGAGTTGAAGTTGGCCCGCTCGAATGGGTCGAGGCGGAGGTTGAAGAAATACGGCAGGCGGAGTTTCACGAGAGGCTCCTGCCAGACGGCGGTTGAAGTTGCACGTTGCTCTGCCAATACAAACTTATAGTCACCGTTCCGCACTGCCATGACGTCGCCGTCATCGCTAAAGTAGAACAGAGCTTTCCTGGGGCTCTCCTTCACCTCACCTGTTAAGTAAGGCACCAGGTTCTGTCCATCGAGGTGGACTTTGAAGGTTTTGCCGCCGACCGTGGCACCGTTGAGCAGTTTCTCGGTCACGTTCGGATCGCCAGCCATGGCCAGCAAAGTCGGGAACAAGTCAATGTGGGAGGCGATACCGTTCAGGACTGTTCCGGGCTTGATCTTGCCCGGCCAGCGGGCGAGACACGGCACGCGCCAGCCGCCTTCCCAGTTGGTGTCCTTGTTGCTGCGGAATGGAGTATTGCCGCCGTCAGGCCAAGTGTCGTTCTGCGGCCCGTTGTCGGTGGAATACATGACGAAGGTGTTATCGGCAATGCCCAGTTCATCGAGTTTGGCGAGTACCTGACCGACTTGCTCATCATGGGTGGCCATCCGATCGCTATAGTCGTCCAGGCCAGTCTTGCCGCGATTCTTGTCGGCCAGGTGGGTTCTGAAGTGCATAGCTGTCGAGTTGTACCAAAGGAAGAATGGTTTGTTCGCTTTGACTTGCTTCTCCATCCATCCGAGTGCTCCCGCAGTGATCTCCTCATCGACAGTTTCCATGCGCTTCTTGGTCAGCGGCCCGGTGTCTTTAACTATTTGCTTGCCTACTCGGCCCCAGCGGGGCTCCTCCGTTGGGTCATCCTTGTCCGTCGCGACACAGTGCAGCACGCCTCTGGGTCCGAACTCCGCCAGGAATGCAGGGTCTTTGGGATAGTCAGGGAGTTCCGGTTCTTCCTCGGCATTTAGGTGATAGAGATTGCCGAAGAACTCGTCGAACCCGTGCACGGTCGGCAAGAATTCATTCCGATCACCGAGATGGTTTTTGCCGAACTGGCCGGTGGCGTAGCCGAGCGGCTTGAGCAATTCGGCAATGGTCGGGTCTTCCGGGTGAAGTCCAACCGTCGCGCCGGGCATGCCGACCTTGGTCAATCCCGTGCGGATTGGGTTTTGGCCCGTAATGAACGATGCGCGGCCGGCGGTGCAACTCTGCTGGCCGTACCAGTCGGTAAAGGTCACTCCTTCCTGCCCGATGCGGTCGATGTTGGGGGTGCGATAGCCCATCATGCCGCGGCTGTATTGGCTGACATTCCACATGCCGATGTCATCGCCCCAGATGATCAAGATATTCGGTTGCTTTGAAGCCATGGTTTGTTCCTTCCTTTTAGTTGAATTTACGTTGCGATTTCCAGCCGTGGCCGGCGAAAAAATACCCAAAGCTGAATAATCCTTTCAAATCGCCACTCTTTTTGCTGTCTGGCGGCACTGGAGCGCCGCCACCGCGTGCAATTCGCGCGGCGTCTTTGAATCTATTTCACCGAATATCCGCGCGCGTCCATGCAAGCGGAGAAGCCGCGCTTGAACGTATCCATTTGTTTGTTGTATGCGGCCTTGGCCTGATTGGCTTGCTGTTGCACTTGTGCGCCAGCCGACTGAGCAGCCTGCTGCTGTGACTGTTCGTTGGCCTCACGCTGCTTTCTTCCGCCGCGCACCGTGCCGACCGTCGCGCCGATGGCCGCGCCCCTGCCTGCATTGCCGGTGATACCTCCAACGAGTGCCCCTCCGACCGCCCCTTTCGCTGCCCCGCGCGCTCGCCCTCCCTCAGCTTTTGGCGCGTTCGCAGCAGCTTGCTGCTCGGCAGCTTGCACATCCGCCGCGGACGGACCGGAGGGCGGCGGTGCATCTGGATCTATTCCAGTCTGCTGTTGAACTTCGCTGTAGCAGTCAAACTCATCTCTGAGTTGCTGGTCATTGGTCTGATTATTCTTGGCATACGCGAACATTCCGATCTTCTGCGCCGCAGAAAAGGAGGGCACCGGCGTAGGCGGAGCCACCGGAGCAGCCGGGGCCGCTGCCGACACGGCGGCGTCGGAACCAGATTTCTTGCAGCCTGCGCTCAGTAGCAACAGCACTAAAAGACCGTGCACCTGAAATCTCGACTGCCTCATAAGTTCCCCTCATCTCAATTCTTGCTGCGGACGGTTGACAACCGGTCGAAAGCCACCATGAAGCGTTCGACCTTCACGATTTTGTCTTGTTTGAAACGAACCCATCGCTCCTAGGGAACCAGCGGGATGCTATCCGCCATCTCATAACGAACCAGGGCCCGGATCTTGCTTTCGATTTGGAAATAGCGCGCCACTTTCTTTCCGGGCAACACGCCTTTGAGCTTGTCCGTATATGCCTTGCGCATGGTGACCTCTTCCTGATCGATCGCCAGTGCCGCATTGGTCAGACTGATTGCCTGATCGTCGGTCAATGTGTTGTTGTTATAGGCATCCGCGTAGGCAAGAATCGCCTTGATCAAACGGTCGTTGGGACCCTGAAGATCCTTCTGATAGGCGTCATAGATCGGCCAGAATACTTTCGCCTCTGCATCGGTAAGGTCCATGTTTGCAGCCACCACGACCTTCTTGTCGCCCTTCAATTTGTCGCGCAGGATTTGCATATTCGTGTCGGCCTGGTTGCCCTGCGCAAACCCGGGGATGGCAGTCAGCACCGCCAGGCAAAGAATCACGACTCCAACGAGTTTCATTGGGTTTTCTCCTCTGCTATTCGCGCTATTCCGGATAATCATCTGAGTGTGTTTGCTAGATCGAAACGAAAGCCACACTATGCGACCTTGGTGATGACGCTGTGCACGGACATGGAGAGCAACAGACGAGTGATGCCGCTGAACACTAGGCTAATTCCCACAAGTGTCCCGATCACCCATTCGGAGCTCGAGGGCCACGCCCTCCAGATCATGATCGCCAGAATCAGAGTAATAATGCCGTCGAGCAGCAGCCAACCCTGGCCCGAGATGGAATGCGAGAACGAAGAAATGACTTCGAGGACGCCTTTGCCAAAGAGATAGAGAGCAAGGAACAATGTCATCGATGCCAGTCCTGCCGCCGGATGCGTCAGCATAATCACGCCGACGAAAATGTAGAGAATCCCAACTAACATCTCCCACAGGAAGCCCCCATCGTGACGAGCGTGCCACGCGAACAAGAGATGAGCCGCGCCGCTAAAAATAATCAACCAAGAAACTAATCCGTACACCGCGATTCCTCCGATGAGAGGTACGAAGATCGCGAGAAGTCCCGCCAAAATCATCAACACACTCAATGCCGTGGACCATCCCAACAAATGTTTCAGATCTTCCGCTAAGGTAATATTCTTCATCAGCGTTATCCTCCTCAAAGGCAGAACGAATTTTGAGATTCATGAACAGCGCGAAAACTTGCCTGCGCCTGCGTTGACCATCCCTACGCTCAGGCACTCGAACTCTTTGCCGCCTGCTGGCTGGATTTCCCTGGGATGAATTTATCCACCGGACTGAACAGCGACTGTGGCGCGCGCTCGCCATGGCAAAAATGAAACTTCTTGCCGCTCCCGCATGGACAGGGCTGATAGGGTCCGTTCTTCCTGTCCTCGGCAGCGATTGACGCCATCACGTCGGAAGGCGGGCGGCCATGCTGAAGTAGTTGAGCCATTTCTTGCATCGCCGGCGTTGTGTGCGTGAAGAACAGCTCCAGGCCCGGGCAGAGGTAGTTCTGACCGGGATCTCCATCACGAGAAACGGAGAACCGGTCCTTCGGGCATCCGCCATTGCATAGAGGCCTGACCGCGCATCGATGACACTGCGCGGTAAGTGAATCACGCTTGTCGTCTCCGAATTTGCGCTGCTTGGCCGAGGACACAAGCTCCAGCATGTGCGTCTCGTGGATGTTGCCTAGCAAGAAACGCGGTTCGACGAAATGATCGCAGGAGTAAACGTCTCCGTTGTATTCCAGCGCAGGGCCGTAACCGCAGGTCGGAGCGTGGATGCACAACAGATGGCGGCCAAAATAGGCCTCGAGCGTCACATCGAAGAGCTGCACAAAAACCTGGCCGACGTCATGGCGTATCCACTCCTCGAAAATATCCACGAGGAATTGCCCGTACTGTCTGCCTCCGACTGAGCGGTTGGTTACCAGGCTGCCGGACTGCGTGTAGAGCAGGCGCTTCTGACCGGGCCGTTCGCTCCAGCCCAAGTTGGCAATTTGAATCGTTTCCTCGGAGGCGCGTTCGACGATCGGGATGAACTGAATCCACTTCGCGCCCATCTCATCTCGAAAGAAGCGATAGACAGTGCGACCGTGTTTCTCGTTGGCGGCATTGACCGTGCAGAGTATGTTGAACTCGACTCCATGCTTTCGCAAAAGCCGCCAGCCATCCATCACCTTGTCGAAGGTGCCTCGCTTGCTGCGGTCGACCCGGTAGGTGTCGTGCAACTCGCGAGGGCCGTCAACGCTCAGGCCGATCAGAAAATTGTGCTCCTTAAAGAAGGTGCACCAGTCGGCATCGATCAGGATCCCGTTCGTTTGGAAGGTGTGGTGCACAATCTGGTCAGGCCGGCGGTGCTTTTCGACGAGCTCGACGGCGCGCTTGAAAAAATCGAGCTTCATCAGAGTTGGCTCGCCGCCTTGCCATGCCACTGTTACATCGGGCGTACGGTGCGATTCCAACAGCTGGCCGATGTAAGCCTCGAGAGTGGAATCAGACATCCGGTGCTTTTCATTCGGGTATAGCTCATCCTTGGACAGGAAGAAGCAGTATGTGCAATCGATATTGCATGTAGACCCGCTGGGCTTCGCGAGCATGTGAAAGCACGGCGGAGCATTGGCAGATAGACATCCTTCGGTCATGAGAGCCATATTCGAAACTCAAGAATGCTCAAACTGCCAATCAGTCACGAGATTGACCCACGGGAGGTAAGCAATACTTCCCGCGTCGTCAGGCTGGTCCCAATCCTGACATTGATCGACGTTTGTCCCTTTCCATGAACAGTCCTCGGTATCCAGGGTGCATGCCGTGGGCCAATCTTAAGAAATCGTTCGGAGGTTCTAACGCACTGACAAAAAAGGCGTTGCATACAAATCGACCCTGGGCCTGATTGGCACGTGCCCCGATATTTCGGAGTAGCTCCGAAATGTCCGACGCAGATAACGCAGCTCGAACCGTTTGCAAGCGGATCAGTTCGCCGCTTGTGACAACAAAGAATTGTGATCCGGTACTTTGACTGGGGCCGAGAATGGGAGGGTTCAGGCCTTCGGGAAGGTCAATACCCAGCACGTGCTTAGGATTAGCAAGATGCACGCGATCGCCACAACCGCCACTCGGGGCCCAATGATGTCAAAGCGCTGCCCTAGCGCCGTCAGAAGCAACACAGTTGCCAGGAAGACAGTAACCCTCACATATTGGTCAGCATTCTGTCTCGAGTTTACGGCGATCTGGAAATAGGAATCGGCCTCCCGCCCAAGGTCCGCAGATTCCCGACTATTTGCATTCGTATATTCCTGCATGAAGATCGGCCCTAGGGGTGCCGAGGGGTTTGTAAACGGGTCGAGCATCTGCCACGCCTTGAACGCCGCCGCGTATTCTGGGCGGAATCTGCGTTCGTAGTACTTGACAAGCTTGTCGTTGCCACTGGTCTTCGCAAGAACCCAGCCATTGAAGGTAATGATGTCGTAGAGGCGGTCCTGACCCGCGAGAGCTGATTTCGCTTGCGACAGCACCGTTGTCCGTGAGGCCAGATTGTAGTTCTTCGCCGAAAGGGCATCCCATTTCGCTGCCTGATAACCGCTCCATGCGGTAGCGACCGCGACAATCGCCAGCACGATCGCCTCCGCGATCTCCACCCATTTCGACCGGCCGTCCATTGTGGAGAGACGACCGTGGCCACGTTCTGTAATCTCGTGAGCAAATTCGACGTTTGAAGTAGATTCGAGCATTGAACGTTCTCCCCTGTTGCGGTCCGGAAGTATGCCGGGTGGCTTGCGGTCAACTTCATTGTTTTTGCAAATCCGCGGCGGGCACGAGCACCCGGTCCGGCGAAAATGAAGACTTCCCGAAGCCACTGACTCCAAAGTACGCGATTATGTAGAGCACGACGATAGCATCCATCCCGGCGCCGAGCGAGAATCCGTGCACGTAGGGGCGACTTCCGTTGGCCACAGCAAGATAAACAACGAAGGCTTTCTCTAGTGCGGCGTAAATGAGAATTGGCGTTCGCCACTCTGCGCGAAAGGCTACAACGATCATGAAGACGCCCATAAGTCCGAGCAGGATGCCCCAGTGCTGCAAAATGATTGTGTATTCCTGGACGAACGTGATTTTCTCCACTTTTTCTACCGCCCACCGGGGCCAAAAGGCATTGATTGCGCCCAGCGCTGTCCCAAATCCGGTGAGAGCAAAGAACGGCCGAAAAGTGACATCGAAGAAATGTCTCATGAGATTTTCCTCAAATTCTCCAGGACTTCCCCCGGTACCGTTTTCGGCGTCCGAATGATGCAACGAAATCCGATATGGCTCATGGCGGTGTCGATCATTTGCGGCTGGCGGGCCGCGGGGCGATACCTAAGACAATAGTTAGGAGCGCATAAGAACGAGCCCCCCTTGACGACTTTGCGTGGAATGCGGAACTGCGGCTGCCGCGGGTCGTAGCTCTTGTCAGGCGAAGCGATACGGGGGTTGACTGCCGGACCGCAACAAGATTTGACGATCTCGTCCGCATGGCGATGGACGTACCAATCCGAAGTCCATTCCCATACATTCCCTGCCATGTCGAATAATCCATATCCATTGGGCGGGAACGACCCAACCGGTGAAGTTCCTTCAAAACCGTCGAGAAGCTTGTTTTGCCAAGGGAACTCACCTTGCCAAGTGTTGGCCATGGCATTCCCTCCGGGGGAATGTTCATCGCCCCAAGTGAATTTCTTCTCCTCCAGGCCGCCTCGCGCAGCTCGTTCCCATTCGGCTTCAGTCGGCAAATCCTTGCCTACCCATTGCGCGTACGCTTCTGCGTCCTCATAAGCGACTTGGACGACTGGGTGTTGCTCGATTCCTTCAACTGAGCTGTCGGGTCCGAAGGGGTGCCTCCAACTCGTTCCAACAACCCAAGCCCACCAGTTGGCGTAATTCTGCAGGTCAACAGGTCCCCGAGTCTTCTTGAAGACTAGAGCACCCGGAAACAGATTCTCGGGTGGCGCCCCTGGAAAGTCAGCGGGATTTAGCGGGCGCTCCGCCAAGGTCACGTAACCTTTTGCCTCCACGAATCGCGAAAATTGCTCGTTCGTTACAATGTTGCGATCCATCCAGAAACCATCGACGCTCACTTCGTGTACCGGGCGCTCTTCAGCATAGAATTCTTCCGAACCCATGCGGAATGTCCCGCCGGGAATCCAGAGCATGTCGGATTCGACTTGAGATATCGCTGGTTCAGAGGCTTGCATCATTTACTGCTCCACGTTGTCGTCCTAACGAGCTTGCCGCGCTCTCTAGTGCCGGAACGAGAGACGATGCATCGAACACAATCTGGTCGTACTGCCAAAGTTTCTGAAAGAATTGCGGGACGGAAAAAACCTCCGAGTCGGTAGTCTGTGCGATTTCGCCGAGCGTTCTGACTCCGTCAATTTGGTTGAAAAGATGGTTCTCAACTGCACTGATGGGAAAGACCAGGTCCGCATGCTTGTGTGCTCGATTCAGCAAAACCGCCGCGCACCCAGGTGGCACGCGATCATGAATGCAAGCGGTCCATGGCAATCGAATCGGAACGAAGTTGCGCCACCGCCCGTCAGCGAACTGAATGGGTTGAATCTCTGCGGAGCGATCACTTCGATAAGCAACAAAATGATGCTGAGTGATCGTTCCTCGAAATAATTCAGCAGCTGCATGTTGGGCGCGTTCAGGAAGCGCGTTTAGCCGAGCGGAATGCGGTGTTTTGGCCAAGAGGCCGCATTGCGGAGAATACGGTGCCTGCTCGAACCATCGCCCAAAAGATAGCCCGCAACGCTCGAGCCATTCATACACCTGCGGCACACTAAATGCGTGGTCCTGCGGATGAAGTAAAGCATCGGCAAGCGCATCCGGATGTCGAAAGTCCTTTCCTTTCCATAATAAAGGGGTCAGCGGATGGTCTTCCGGCAATCCATTGAGTGCAACCCCGAGATCCTGCAACTCTTGATCGGAGGAAGTGATCCCGAGCAGGTGGCAATAGTTCTGCATCATGTAGATCCCCGTTCGTCCATATTTTGCGTAAACCATAATCTGCATTGCCCCATCGGGCTTGAGGACGCTGCGTAGGGATTCCAAGCCGAGGTCGGGGTCAACTAAATGGTGTAGCACTCCAGTGCACACGATTTGATCAAAGGTTTTTCCCAACGTATGGACGCCGAGGATCGAGAGTCGATGAAGTTCGAGATTATCTAGCTGATATTTCTGCTTGAGCATGGACGTGTAGTGCAGGCTCATGGCGCTTACGTCGATCGCCGTAACTAGGGCATCCGGCTCGCGAAGCGCATACCTGGCCGCCTGTGAAGTGCCGCAGCCGGCGACCAGGATCTCTTGTCTTGGACGAGGCAATACAGTTGGAAACATCAGATGGAACAGGGCTCGGCGACGTTCAGGGTTACTATACAGAGCTCTGTGTTCGTCAAGGCTGGTGACTGGGGGTGGATACGGCAACCTTTCGTAGAAATTGTGAACTTTCTCCGTGATGGAGGCCCGCAATTCCTCGGACTGTTCACTTTGCTTCGCTTCAATTCCCATTCCCTCGCCCTCCGTACATTGCATCTGGCATTCGCGATGTAATTCCGGATTTTTCTGTTTGATTTCAGCTCCGCCTGCTTCACGGGTGAAGTTCCCTTCTCAGCTAAAACGGCCCGTGACGCAGCAAAACACCGTAAAACGTGACGAATCCAATCAGGATGACAAAAATCGCAACAATGAAGGAGATGGACCAAATGTGCCGTGCCTGGGTCGTCCCAATCTGATCCAGAAAATTCCGGTGCTGCCAAGCAGCGGCCAATAATGCCAATGTGCCCAGAGCAATCAGGGTCAGTCCCAAATTACGCGGCGCCTGCGGATTCCGAATGTTGCCCTTGGCGATCTCTTCAGGCAGGTATTGGAAGAATTTGTAAATACTGAATCCAAATCCGATCATCGAAATCGCGGTTCGGATCCATGCCATCAGCGTTCTTTCCGATGCGATGATCGTGCGCTGGATGGCCAGATCGGTTCGCTGTTCGGCAAGAATCGTTCCCCGATCTTTCTGCACGCCTTCAACAAGACTCATAGGGCCACTCCTGGGAGATACGCCATCCGGAAACGCGAAAATTAAACTTCACACGTCATGGGCCACCGGCCCCAAAACCCGCACGAAGCAGCTTCCCTTCCGGTAAAACGTTCACTTAACCGCGGCCGGGCCGGCGGCGGGGGGGGCGAACGGCACGATCTGCGGCCAGTGTTCTCGGACAGCAAACACGCGGAAGGTGAAAGACACCACCACCGCGATCAGGGTAACGGGAAAGAAGGTTAGACTCTTATTCTCCAGCATTGCGAGCATCGTGTAGACACCGCTCGCCAGCACTGCGGTCGTAACGATATGTTCACACGGCCTCACGATCTCCGGCGTGACCAAGGAGAAGAGGTCGATGAACACCCCGCCCGCGGTGGTGGCGATTAACCCGATGATGATCGCTGCCCAGATCCCGAGGTTATGCTCGAGCGCTTTATGCGCGCCCAGGATCGCAAACCAGGGCAGTGAGAAAGACTTGAAAAAAGCCAGCGTCCTTGTGCGGAACTGCTCCTCCCTCGAGTCGGCGTAGCGATAAATCGCCAGTCCCAGCAAACCCATCAGAAGGCATACGAGAAGATAGGTTGGATCCTTGATAGGAGAGGGGGTGTCATTTAGCAGTACGTCGCGTGACACGCCGCCGCCGATGCCACCGAAGAAGGCCATGATCAGCAGCCCCGCTACAGTGTAGCCGCGGTTGTGCGAAGGATGGCGCGCGACGAGCACGCCGTTCAGGGCGTTGATGCCAGCAGAGAACAAGTCGACGTTCGGAAAACTCGGCAGACTCATTTCCGGTTTCTCCCCTCGCTTGCGGAAAGTACAGGTTGCTCGGGTTGGATTGCGGTTGCGGTGTTGGCATCCGCAGATTTGGGGCCCTGTGCGCTTCCTTCCTTAGCGTGATCGCGCATGACGCGCCGGGCAATTCGATTGACCGGCCCTCGAACCAACAGGTAGGGCACAATAGCCAGAATTACCGCGACCAGCAGAGCTTCGCCTGGATAGATCCACCGCTGCTCAATGTACTGGTACACTGCGTCGAGCACGATTGCGAGGACGAAGACCTTTCCCACTGATTTCCAACCTTCTTCTAACATCGACCGTCGCTCGCTCGCGTCCGTTAACAGCGCCCAGAAATAGGCCGGCTTACCTTCGCGTGCGTCTTGCAACCCGCCGCGGACCGCGAAGAATATCGCCATTGCCGGTTGCAAAACGATACGGAACTTCATCGGGCCGGTGATTCGTGGGCCCAGGCTCTCCCATACTCGTCTAAGGACGTCTCCCATGTCCGTATTCCTCCTTCTATGCCTTCAGCTCAGGGCTTTGATCAGGCGCTTGTTGCCAGGGCCAGCGGCCCTCCATTTCCACTGCAAGTGACCAACTCAAGGCCGTCCGTATCACGATGATCGCCCCCAAAATTCCGATATTGCGGAATGTAGGCGCCACACCGACCGTGCGGATTACGTCCGCTGCCACGAGGAACTCCAACCCCAGTGTCAGAGCTCGGCCCAGAAAAAATTTGTACTTCTGGTAAGGGTTGGCGGCGTGTTGACTGGTCTGAATGAGAAAACGGATGGACGCCCAAAGAAAGGTGCCTACAATGAGCGCTACAGCGAACGCATCTATGCCCGTCGAGCCAAACTCGATAAATGTGTGAAGGGCATCCATGGTTCCCGCAGCTTTGCGGCTCGCCTTGTCACGCGGCGCGACGCTGCGCCGCAATCTCTCTAGAATTGGAAGCTAATTAGTTCGTCTTTGGTGACGCCACCAAACTCGGCTCGCCACGTTCCTGATACGTTTCGACATGGCTCGCACTGTGACCACTTCGGGCCGCAGAAACGGTCTGCGGTTTTCGGCTAGCTAGTTCATGAGCGAATCGAATGGACTCCCGACCGATTAGCTAGCAGCAAGACTTAGGCCAGATGCAGAGGTTCAAGAGTTTTTGGTAAAGCTTGTATTTCCAGGGGCTTGTGTCGCAGCTATTTGGCCCCTATACCACCGGCGCCAAAAGGCACTACGAAATTTCGGAGTATCTCCGAAATATCCGAGAGAAATTGGGAGCAACAAGAATCGAAAGCTGGTGGCAAGCTGGCATTGTGTTATCTCCGTCTTCCGCCACCCCCGCCGCCCCAACTGCGGCCGCCACCGCCAAATCCGCCAGCACTGCGCTCACCGCTTCCAAAATGTTGACTCTGGGTTGAACCGCTCTCTCTGCTTTGCCTTTCGGAGTCTAAATTTTCCGAGGAGCCGCTGCCTGAAGGGTGATTTTGACTTGCACTCTGTTCGTGCTGTTGGGAGTTGGATTGGCTGGAAGGATGTTGCTGTTCGTAGCTTGACTTGTCCTGTTGCGCGTTGGCCTGACTGTTTGGGTGCTGCTGTTCGTAGTTCGACTTATCTTCCTGGGAGGTGTTTACATTGCTCCAACTCCCGTTGCCATTGGACTTCTGCCAGCCTGACCCTGTGTTTTTGTAAACGTTTCCATCATGCCCGGCGTACATGTCGCCGTTTGACGTTTTGCCGGCGGCTGTGCTTCCGTAAGCGGTACTCGCGCCGGCTGCCTTCCCGCCTGATGAAGTCTGTACTGACCCTACCGTGCCTTGTGAGGTTGAATAGTGCTGTGTGGTGGCGGATTTATTTCCTTGCGAGACGTAGGATGAACCCCACTGTGCGGTTGGGCTCGACCCTTGGTGGGTCGCACCGTAGCTGCCTGTGTAGGGGTTATACGCCTGTCCAACGCTTTGCTTGCCGTAAGGTGTCGAAACAGAAGCTGTCCGCGAAGCCGTTCCGGTATAGGGACTATAGGATGCAGTACGAGTCGCTGATCCGTAAGGCCCGTACGCGGTTTGTGAAACGCCGTATGCGCCTGTCCCTGTGTGGTAGTACGCAGAGCTACCGTATGCTCCATACGCACCGTATGGAGTGGGATAAGGATGATAAATAGGATATCCGCCCACGGGGTATCCGATATACGGCGGGTAGTAATAGCCGGTCCCGCTGGCGACGATGGCACCGACCGCCGCACCCATGACAAATGCGCCGAGATAACCAGCCGTGTAGCTAGACTGGACGTTTCCGTCTGAAGTGGTGACTTGCGTAACATACGTCACGTTGTACACGGGAGAGCTAGGCGGGATCGTATAGATGACCTGCGGGACTGAACTGGCTGTAGTCCACGGTCCTTGGGGCGTCGCGGACATAAACCACACTCCCTGCAGACACAAGTAATAAACATCTCCGACCTGGATCACTTTGTCCTGTGTATTGGTTGCGTATTGCAGGCTGGTGCCTTCAATGGGCGCGAATTGCGGATTTCCGGTATAGGTGACTTTCGCTTGCGCAGCCGCCGTCGCGGGATTCAAGACCATGGTTGTGGGAATCTGCGCAATCAACACCGCGTCTTTGGCCTGTGGTGTACCCGGGACGGAGGCGAGGATCGCGCTAGCCGGATTGGACAGTGGAATGTTGGCAAAGTCGGGAGGAAGCTCCAACGAGGCAAACTTCCATGGCCCTGCCAGGTCTTGAGCACTGAACCATCGGCCGGCCGCGAGATAGTAAAATGTCTGCGTCGTGCTATAGACGAAGACCGGGCTATCCGTATTGTTAGCATACACGAGCTGCGTCCCGGGGATGGCCGTATAGGTGGGCCGCCCGTCAAACAAGATAACTTCCCCTGGTACGTTCGCATAAAACACTTTCGGAATGATTGCATTGGACACCTGCGGGGGCGGGACAGCTTTCTTGACATCAACGAATTCCCTGGAGTCAGGAATCTTGTCGAACTCGCGAGACAACTTGGTCACTCGTGACCATGGTCCGTGCAAGTCGCTCGCCCCGAGCCAGATGTTGTTCACGAGCAAGTAATACTGCGAACTAGATTTATCAAAGAACAGAGGCCAGAGCGTGTTGACCACAAACCTCAAATCGGTGCGTGGAATATCCGCAAAGGTGGGCTCGCCATCCACCTGGAGGAGAATCGCCGGAGAATAGCTGACGAAGATAAATGGAGGGTCATTCTTGAGTGGGACGGTTTTCACCTCTTGCGGCTTGGGCGTGTAGGCGACTATCCGCTCAAGCGCAATGTTGAAAGTCGGCGGCAAAAACGTCCTGAAGAGTTGATCCAATTGTGCCGAGGTTGCCGGATCCTGCGAGGGGAAATACGTGTTTAGTACCTTGAAGTCGTACATAAAAACCATGTGGGTGTCGGTGTTGACTTGCGTGGCACCTTCGATCAATGCGGCGCCGACGAATTCCTTGCCCCCGGTGGGCGTGAGCTGAAACGCCATTCGCCACGTAATGTCAGTGAAATTCTTCCAGTCATCCACCTGGGGCTGGTAGGCGACAAGCGTTCCGCCGGGCTTTAACACCTGGCGCGGCCAGCCGGGGTCCTGCGCCCAAACATACGAGGAAGCTATCACCATGAGGAAGGCCACAAGCATTTTGAACCAGACCTTGGTGAGGCTCATGACAGACTCCTTTTTCTGGGAGCATCCTCAGAATCGATTTTCACTTCTCTCCCGCTCCCGCCCGTGGTCGGCCGGTTGCGGACTGCAACTCCGGCTGTGACCATTCCTTCGTAAATGCGTATGTGTACCGCCGTTGCGAGCGATACCAGCAAGTTTGAAATCTGACCGAAATCGTTCATGTGTTCGCCGCCCTCAATCGATTCAGGCGATTTCTTCCGCCAGGAATTGAGTCTTCATTGCTTTTCCTCCAATGAAAAAAAGAAGTAGAGGGCGAGGCCAATGTCATTGCTTTGCTGATTTGGCTTCTTGCCAGTGTTGTTCTCGTGCTCGTAGTACAGATTAAATTGGGTGTGTCTTCCTACGGGGAACAGAGCGCCGGCATAGAGGTCGGTCGTGCTCCATTTGTGGTACTTGTCTACGTAGTAGGGCTCGGCAGCGACATAAGGAATGAGGTGGTAGGAACTCACTGCGATGGTTCTTTCGACCGTCAGCTTGTTCCGATAACGCCAGGTAAAGGTTCCGCTCTTCCAATCCAGGTCGGCACGGTTCCTGTCCGAAATCAGAAATCCAGCTTTGAGGGGAAAGTGAAAAGTCACCAATGACACCATGCGGTTTGTTGACGGCGTATTTGGCGCGGTGAGGGAGCGATACCCCATTTCGAAGACCAGCATTCTTGGCTTCGCGTCGTCCAGGTCAAATGTTGTAATGTTTTTCAGCTTGAGCAGAGGTTTAAAATAGAGCTGCATACTCGGACCTATACTGAATTGATCCGACTGGCCCTCGTCCCGATCGTCTTTCGCTTGAAGGTACGCTCGCATAATCGAATTGATCTTGAGATTGCTGTCGATCTCCGGCAAAAACTCAGCAGATTGCCCGAGTGCTGGCACACCCATCGATACAAAAATCAGGAACAGGATGATCAGGGACGCTACAAGATTGGGGTTCATCAATGGTTTCCATAAGAGAGGGTCCTCGGTAGAATCTCGCAGGCCAATTCGACCTGCGATGGCAAGTGAACGCAGGACATCCAGCCAGCGAGAAACAATTTGCTGGTGAGCGCGGCAAATGTACCGGACTGGCGCCGTGTATTCGCTCACGCTGATAAAGCACGCCCTGTTCCAACAGCGAATTTTGGGAAAGCTTTGACAAGCCTATGAATGGAAAAGTCTTACATTCTCTGTGGTGACATTACTGTCCGAGGGACATCAGAACGTGCTCCGGTATTTCGGAGAACCTCCGAAATTTCCGACGGGAGTCTGAGAGGGCCGCCGAAAAGCGGCGGTCGCTGGAACGCCGTTTCAGGAAAGCACGCGACAGAATACTTATGCGTTCAGGCCCACGACGATATGGTGTTTGACCGCAAACTGGACGAGGTCCGCGTTCGTTTTAAGACCCAAGCCCTCCATCATTCGGTACTTGTGAAATGCCACGGTTCTTGCGGTCAGGCTCAAAATATCTGCAGCCTCTTTCATTGATTTGCCCTCAGCTAACAACTGCATTACTTCGCGCTGGCGCGCCGTCAAGTCCTTCCGTATTTTTCCACCATCAGGCTTCAGGATGAATGCATCCTCCATCGCCCGGGCGACCTGAGGGGAGGTGTAAATTTTTCCTTTCAGTGCGGCTCTTATCGCTTGAAACAATTCCGAAGCAGCGGATTTCTTCAGTAAGTAGCCCGATGCCCCCAGTTTGAATGCCTCTCGTGCCAGATCCGGATCCTCATTCATTGTGAGAAAAATTAGCTTCACCGCGGGCAATTTCGATTTGAGTTGCCGCGCAGCTTCTAGGCCGTTCAATAATGGCATTGCAATATCGAGGATAATCAAGTCAGGAGCATGAATCGATGCGGCCTTCAGCAAAGCATGCCCATCAGACACCGTGGCTGCCACTTCGTACTCAGGTTCCAGGAGCTTGCGGATGCACTCGGCTAGAATTTTGTGGTCATCTGCAACGATTATGCGTGGTAAGTTCATAAGTCTCCCGTTTTCCCGTGCCCTTAGAGATAAGCTTCCGAACCAGTCATTCTCAAGTCGCTTGTTGGTCTGTGTCCAAATTCGATGATCGGAATCCAGGCTTCTATCTTGGTTCCTGTCGATGGCGCGGATCGGACGGAAAGCTGGCCGTTCACGAGCCGCAGCCGTTCTCGCATGCTGACCAGGCCGAGACCCTGGCCATCGTTCGCAAGTTCGACATCGAAGCCCTCACCGAAGTCCGACACGCACAGATAAATTTCGTCCGGGTAAAACTTCAAATCAACTGTGGCCTGCCTTGCACCACTGTGCTTGACGACATTGTGAAGGGCCTCTTGAACAATCCGATAGAGGCACAACATGATGTCTTTCGACAGGTTTCTCGGGTCCTCACCATGGGTGAACTTGATTTGCAGATCCTGCTGTGCAGTGAGTTCGCGGCAGTAGCCTTTGATCGCTGCGACCAGTCCCAGAATTTCGAGCTTGGAAGGATGTAGTTGGTGAGAAAGATTATGAATGTCGGAAGAAATTCCGTTCGCCGAATCTATGATCTCCCGCAATAACAGCGTGGAATGAGCGGCTCCATTCGGGAGATGATATCGCATCCTATCAAGGTCGATCAGGAGCAACGCCATTCGCTGACTGATGTCGTCGTGTAGTTCCCTGGCAATCCGACTGCGCTCTTCTTCCTGAGCTTCAATCAGGCGCCCGCCCATGTCTCGCAGTGACCGTTCCGCCACCTTCAGGTCAGTGATGTCGATGCAGGAACCGATATATCCGAGGAATTGGCCTTCTGAGTCAAAGCGTGGTTTGCATTGGCCGGAGACCAAACGGTAGGCTCCATCGAAACGGCGGAGCTGCCATTCGAACTTGAATTCACGTCGCGCATCAAAAGCTATTGAATAGTCTACCAAGCACGACTGCCGACGGTCCGGATGGACATTTCCAGCCCAGCCGTAGGCCAGTTCCTCCCCGAGAGAACGCCCCACGAAGTTCAGCCATGGTTTATTAAAATAGAAGCACCGTTTGTCGGGCCCGGCCGACCAGATCAATACGGGAGTGTTATCGGCGAGGTCGCAAAAGAGCGCCTCAGATTGCCGTAAAGCATGATCGGCGTCGCGCCGTTCCATAGCTCTGGCAAAGAATTCGCCGATTAGCCGGAGCTGATTGATCGACTCCTTTGTCCACAGGTACGCCTGGCGCGTCGATTCCATGACAAGAACATACCGAAGTTTTTCCTTCATCGAGAGTGGGATGTACAGAGAGGAGCGCACTCCCGCTGCGATCCAGGCATTTCTGTCTCGTTCCAATCCAGGTGGCAGCTCATCCGAACTCCGGAAACTGACGCACTTTCCATTCCTGATGACTTGGTCAAACGTCCACGGAAAAAGTTGGGCGAGGTTGAATTTTTTGCGCGCGGTCGGAACGCCTGGGGAATAGCAGGCGTGCAGGATTCTCGCTTCCCCGCCATCATCAACCTCCATCAACCAACATCGGTCCTGCCGGTAAAACTCGAGGATAGGCTTGAGCGCCAGATCAATCTTCTGATCGACTTCGCCGGGTAAACATTGCCCCAGATGGTCGGAGATATGGCAAATCAATTCTCCAAAACCTAGACGCTCATGGATTTTTCGCTTCGCGCTCTTTCTCCAGATGCGCTCTACCATGAGCCCAACAATCAGCGCTGCTTCCAAAAGAAACATGGCACCGAACCCGACCCGATACCACCAGGGAACATCCACGCTGGCGATTTGAAAGTCGAATAAGAATTCGCCCAAGGGGATCTGGGAGAGCGAACTATCGAATCGCGCAACGTCCAGACTCTTATGAAAATCGAAATGAGCCAGTCCGCCAACCGAATATGTATTGAGAGGAAGAATCGATACCCTCTCCGAAGTTGTCAAAAGCGAAGCCGATGAAGAAGGGATCGCAAACAAGGCAATTGAGAGACAAGCGAGGGCCACGGAGCGCCATGACCACCGGAAGCGCACAGTGCGCGTGCTCCCCCTCCACCCGAGCTTGGCTGCCATGCTGATTTCGCTTTCCATCGACCTTATTCGCACCCCTTAAGAGATTAGTTTTTCGATCTCCGGGCCATTCCCACTTTCGTTATCACTCCCCAAGAGACATTCATCGTCTGCCGCTTTCGCTTGATTCAGAAAAAAGTGTGAGTTACCTGTGAGTTCGGTCCTGGATGTTTACAAGCTTCCAGGGGTTTCTGAATGCTTCGATTCCGTCTTCCCTGGCTCACGCCCCCCAATCGCTACAAACGGCGAACCATGTGAATAAAGTCGAGGCCCCGCGTTTTGCAAACCTCGTGAAACTCGATCGTCGGTGGCTCGGCGCCCATCTCCATCAAAAAGAGCAGCTTTTTGTACACCTCTGAGCGCACGTGACGCGTTAAGTCATCTTCTGTTCTCCAGTAGGCTTCCAGTCGAAATGCATTTGGATTCGTAGAATCCTGGAATAGCCGGCATTCGACACAACCAGCCTCCACCCGCATCGGGCCCAGGAGAGAACGAAGCCCCCGTCCTAATTCCGCGTGCTTGTTTGCGGACCCTGTGACACCTACGCTCTCAATGATCATGCATTCACCTTGGAACCGGAAGCACTGCGGTCTCTTCGAGAAATCAATTAAGGTTCTAGTTATCAGGTATCCCTGAGCAGTCGCAGCCTCCGCACGGTGACGTAAAGGCAAAGAGGTCGCCACAATAAGAGGCAGGTGAAGGATTATCTAAGTCCAAGGCTTCCAATGGTAAGGAGAGAATACTGGAACGTCTGATTGAGGGATTAAGTCCAAGTTGTGCACGAAATGTCGGAGGCCCTATGACATTTCGGAGTTGTCATTGCCTGACGATTCCAAGTTTCTTCATTCGAGATTCCAATGTTGTGGGTTTCAAACCGAGTATTTCTCCCGCGCCACCTCGGCCGCGTACGCGCCACCCGGTTCGTTCCAGCACTCGACGAATATGATTTCGCTCCGATTCCTCCGCCGTGCCCTCAGCATAATTGGCCGTGTGGATCGCTTCGGGTAATTCCGCCTCGAACATAGGTCCCTGATTTGTGATCAGATGACGTTCAATTACATTCCGGAGTTCACGCACATTTCCGGGCCAGGAATAATTCTGAAACGCGTTCATCGTCGATGCGCGTACCGATTCGATCTCCCGGCCCATTCGTCCGCCTAAATCTCGCAAGAAGTGCCATGTGAGCATCGGGATATCTTCCCGGCGTTCCCGCAGCGGAGGAATGCGGATGGGAAACACGTTGAGGCGGTAATACAAGTCTTCGCGAAACTTGCCCTCTCTCACGGCCGCCTCTAAGTCGCGGCTGGTTGCGGCAATCACGCGCACATTCACATGGATGGTTCTGGAGCTGCCCAGCCGTTCGAATTCGCCCTCCTGGAGAACACGCAGCAACTTGGCCTGTAGCTCGAGCGGCAACTCCCCAATCTCATCCAGAAAGATGGTGGATTCATTGGCCAGCTCGAAACGTCCGATCTCGCGGGTGAGAGCGCCCGTGTAAGCCCCTTTTTCTCTGCCGAAAAGTTCGTTCTCGACCAGCGATGCCGGAAGGGCCGCACAGTTCACTTTGACCATCAGCCGGTCCTTGCGCTTGCTGTTCCGGTGGATGGCTCTGGCGATAAGTTCCTTGCCGGTCCCGGTCTCTCCAAGCAGGAGCACGGCTGAATTCGTAGGCGCCACCTGCTCCGCTTTCATCAACACTCGCCGGATCGCCTCGCTCCGCCCTACGACCTCATGATGATTCCGCTCAACGATGATTTCCTTTTGCAGGTAAACGTTTTCATGCTCCAGCAACTCCTTCAATTTCTCGATTCGCTGATTGGCCTCCATCAACTGCCCGTTCGCATCAATTAGTGCCTGCTCGGATTGCTTCCGCTCCGTGATATCGAGGCACGATCCGATATAACCACGAAAGGTGCCGTCGGCCTCAAAGTTTGGCACGCCACGTTCAACAACCCACCGATACTCGCCGTCAAAGCGTCGAAGGCGGTACTCGATTTCGAAGTCCACGCGGGCATCGAATGCCTTCGAGTAAGCCTCTTCACACCGGCTCTGGTCGTCCGGATGCAACGCGATGGCCCACCCATTCTGTATCTCCTCCTCCAACGTGCGACCGGTGAACTTAAGCAGATTGTCATTACAGAAGATGCATTGTTTGTCAGGTCCGGCCATCCAGATCATGACTGGAGCTGAGTTTGCGACCTTGCGAAAGAGCGCTTCACTGTTCCGGACCGCTTCCATCACTCGGATGCGGTCCGTGATATCGGTGATGGCGCTCAGGACCAGATCCCCCTCGTCGGCCTGAATGGGATTAAGTCCGATTTCAATATGGAATTCGCTGCCGTCTTTTCGAAGGCCGTACAGATCTCGACCTGCGCCCATGGGTCTGGCGGTCGGATGCTTGGCGAATTCTTTGCGGTACGAGAAGTGAGCTCCGCGAAAGCGTTCGGGAACAAGCACTTCAATGGACTTACCAATGAGCTCTTCCCGCTGATAGCCAAAAATCTTTTCTACCTGCGAATTCGCCAGGACGATCTTCCCCTCGGCATCCGCCATGATCATGGCAGTGGGGCAGGCCTCGACAGCGATTCGAAATCTTTCGTTGGCCAGCTTCTGCTCGGTGATATCAACAATAGTCCCAGATAGGCGCGCGGAATTTCCAACCGAACCTGCGTCGCTGCGCCCTCGGTTGACCATCCATTTCACGGTACCGTTGGGATGGACAACGCGGTAGTCCACGCGGAATTCCATGGGAAGCAGTGCGGCGGCCGCAAATGACAGGTGCACCTTAGCCCGATCATCCGGATGCACCGCCTCGAGAAGATTTTCATAGGTCAGCTGCGGACCGTGCGGACAACCAAAAAGCGAAAAAACTCTTTCCGAAGCCCAGATTTTCTCATCTTGAAGGTTCCAGCTCCACAGACCCAAATTTCCCGCCTCGACTGCCTGCTTCATCCGTCCCTGGCTTTCTGAGAGCTCTTCGGCGGAATACTTGCGGGCCAAGGCGTTGGCAAACAAATCTGCGATAAGGCGCAGACGACCAACGAGTCGTTCTGACCATTCGCGTTCCGTTCTTAACATGCCGAATCCTAGCCCGCCAATCACCTGTTTCCCAATTCTGAGTGGAAAGGTGATGTTTGATTTGTATCCGAGACGACTGAGGGTTTCCTTGTCCTTCGCAGCCTCCTCCGGCAAGTCGGACAAGCGCGTGAAACGCACCACCTCGCCACGCAGGATTTTGGACACGTACCACGGTACGTCATCAGGATTGACCTTGTGACATGGTTCAAAGCCCGCTATCGCCCAGGAGTGGGTTATAACGAATGCCTTGGAGCCTTCGTCCCATTGGGACAGCGTGCTGCGGTCGATCCCCAGAATTTCGCAAACCAGTTTCTGGGCCGCTTCAATTTCACCATCGAGCTGGGTAGGATCCAGATCGATAAACCGCTTCGAGAGGTCGGCGATCAATCGTTCGAACCACAAATGCTCTTCTACGTACGAAACGGGATGTGCGACTGCGTTCATTGCGACACCTCAGCCTGGAAATGGTTCCTGCCAACCCCCGGGGATTATTCCGACCATGGCCTACCTGATGTGGAGAGCGATTATTTGTTAACCAGGGAGGTTGATAACTCAAAGCCGGAACGGCTGTCAGTGAAATATGTCACAGTACATGCCCTGCTGGCGAACTAGGGGAGGGAGGCGGGTGGAGGGGGCACCCTAGACGTTATAACGGAATCGTTAATCAACCGGACCTAGTCGTGTAGAATTACATTGAGCAGAGATTTGTGGACTCGCAGGCCACTGTTGTATTCAATGAACCCCAGCTTCTTGAATTTGTTCATGAAGAAATTAACCCGTTCTCGGCTAATTCCTATCATTTTCGCCAATGTTTCCTGATTGATGTGCGGAACGACGGCTTCGGTGTCCCCTTCGCGTCCGTAGTGAGCCAGCAACAAAAGCGTCCGGGCCAACCGTTTCTCACTGGAATTGAAAAGCTGGTCGACCAGGTCTTCTTGAATTCGTGCGTTGCGTGAGAGTAAGTATAAAATAAATTGAGCAGGCAACACGCCTTTTTGGAGCGCTCGCTGCATGTCACGCTTGGCGATTTTCAGCACGGAACTTGGGAGAAGGGCTGTCGCTGAGGCCAAATGCACCCTTTGGCCTGACAGGCAGGACTCTCCAATAAAGTCACCCGGGCCAAGGATGGCAATGATCCCTTCCTTGCCCTGTCTGGAAACGACAGTGAGCTTCACACTGCCCTTCTGAATATAGAAGAGCCCCTCGCAGGCCTCCCCTTGCGAGAAGATTTTTTGATTAGGCTCGTACTGTGTCGCGGATCCTGCCACGCCACTAGTCGAAAGGAACGACTTAAATTCGAAAGGTTGTTCTTTCTTAGGCCTTCCACTCTTCTGCACGAGAGCGCCCATGAGCCACCCCCCAAGTAAGCGATTTCATAGGACTATGCCAGCACCTCTTTCTCCATCAGAAGATTGCTTGTCGATGCGATTGACACCCTCTCATCCAGGAGGATGCCGAAGCAGACCACTCTACATGCTTCGACAGTCAAACGCACTCCGCTGAATTAAGAGCACTCGAAGACCAAGCAAATTTCGTAGATAATCGCATAAAATGACGTTAACCTGTCTGTGAAGTATTTCACACACTATGTGGCGTCCCGGGCAGGGTGGTTCCATTGCATGCAATTGGCAAACGTGGAGGGCAGCCGGGGGGAAGCCGTGCCATCCCAGCACGCCTCCCGGCGGAGACAGACCTAATCCCTGAGTATGATATTAATAAGCGAGTCATAGACTTGCAGCCCGTCGTTGTAGGATATGAAGCCCAGCTTCCTGAATTTGTTCATCAAGAAATTTACACGTTCGCGCGTTACCCCGATTATTTTCGCCAGGGTGTCCTGATTTATGTTCAGAACCATCTCAGCAGGTTTTGATTCCCTGGCATAGTTTGCCAGCAGCAAAAGAGCCCGGGCCAAGCGCTTCTCACCGGTGCTGAAATACTGATCGATTAAGTCCTCTTCGATCCGGCGGTTGCGCGAAAGCAGATACATGATGAAATGGTTGGCGAGTGTATGGTCCTTTTCGAGAGCGCTCAGCAACTGACGCTTTTGAATTTTCAGTATGGTGCTGGGGGCCATTGCTATCGCCGACGCCAGATGTACTTTTTGATCTGTCAGGTATATCTCAGCGATGAAGTCGCCGGGACCCAGCATCGCAACGATCGCTTCCTTACCCTGCCTGGAAGTCACTACAAGCTTCACCTTACCCTTTTCAATGTAAAAGACGGCATCGCACAAGTCACCCTGTGAGAAGATTCTCTGATTCGCCTGGTACTGCAAGACACGTCTATTCAACCTATTTCTCGCAAGAAATACGTGGGCGTCAAAAGCGCCGGCCTTCATTTGCGTGCCGGTCTCTCGAACCCACTCGTTGCGTTGATTGATGCGGGTGGGTACAAGCTTCGGCGTGTGAAACTTTGTTATTTCCGCCATCGATCCTCCTTGCATGACTAAGCTCGCATCCGAATGGCCATCCTGGGGATGATTTTTGTCAAGAGACATAGCGGCTTAATTCACCAACGAAGGGCCTCCAATTGCGAGATTTGTGACTAAATTGGCCTCATTCTCAACGCCGAAGTCAAATCCCCGCCTTGGTGCGGCTCCGAGTGTCAATCCGATATTTCGGAGGCGCTACGATATATCGTGCAGAGCCTGTCGGTTGGTTCGAACGCACTGTGTCCTAATCTATTGAGAAAAGACAGCTTCTCCGGAGGAGGCCTTGACTTTGACTTGGTACGTGTCTTGCTGTTCCCCCACCAAAGAAAAGGTGGCGGCTCCGGTTGAACGATCACCAGTTACACCGCAGACGCGAGGGCCAATATGGACGCAATGTCGTGCAGCTTGAAAACAGAACATGATGGGGAACATTTCATGCCGCGCATACTGACTCTCGCATCGTGGTGCCAACCTCTGTTCCTAAGTCTCCAAACCCCCCATACTAGACCGGGTACAGCCGCCACCATCCCACCGCCGACCCTTCGGCACTCAAAGGAATGTAGCAGGAAGGGGGATCGCTTGTTGCCCTCACACCATGAGGCGGAAGATTGTGAGTTTCAGCTGGAGGCGCTGGCTCGAGCTGCAATCGCATTTCGATTGGATTATTGCCAGCCGATCACCGTTTGGCGCCCGAGAGACCAGGCCTTCAGGTGAGTTTCCTGCCCGACGGTCAGTTAAAAGATACCGCTCCAATGATCGAAAATCGGAACCGCAAATCACGGCTTGGAGATCGAAGACACAAAAACATCTTCTGGCAGGAAAAGTGTGCTGTGATTGCAATGGCCGTGCTCGCTCCCATCGCGATCGCATCAACGGTTGCAAATACGCAGGTGGCATTGCCTTCCGGACTCGATTCGCCAGATCAAGGGGTGGTCTGTAATCTGCAACGCGCCGTGTGTTACGACCGGTCCGGCCCCAGCATAGCCTTGACAGAGGGATTTGTTGGCCACGCCGCTGCCAAAGGGCTGGCTACAATCTTGGCGAGTTCGGGAACCGGAAATGGCCAGGAAATGACATTTTCGCCCGTGGATGGCGTCGAGTGTGTGCGTGAAACAGGGCCATGTAAGGCTGACGGCGTGCCGCACTCTTTGCTGACGGCAATTCTCTACGGGCCTGCGTCTCGGCCTGCAGGACAGACTGTGCAGTTGCGGATGATCATGTATGGGGAGTGGCAATGGCAACGCACGAGCTA
>Ga0187805_10000039_pt1 | contig 39246 bp, 19 predicted proteins | sample NC_wetland_sal_i_6_FD_132965 | JGI IMG/M metagenome (GOLD analysis project Ga0187805, IMG submission 132965) | Wetland sediment microbial communities from Neuse River Estuary, North Carolina, USA - Control_5 | ecosystem: Environmental > Aquatic > Freshwater > Wetlands > Sediment | place: USA...
CTATATTATGCAATGCTCAATAAAGGCCGAGAGACGAGGGGCAGGTCCTGTGTTAATTTAGAGATGTAATAACATATGGCTCGCATACGATACAGTCGCTCCAAAGGAACCAAAGCTGCCAGTATTTATGATGTGGCCCGCGAATCGAAAGTCTCGGTATTTACAGTTTCAGCCGTCGTCAATCAAAAAAGCCATGTCGGCAAAAAGCTGCGCGACCGGGTGGAAGAGGCCATCCGAAAGCTGAATTACAGACCGAACCTTATCGCGCGGAGTCTCGCGAAGCAGCGCACGCTTACGATCGGAATGATCGTGCCCGACATCGCGAATCCTTTCTTTCCTATGGTTGTGCGTGGAGCAGAAGATGCGGCTAGAAGGCACGGCTACAACCTCTTACTGTGTAACAGCGACGATAGCCTGGACCAGGAGGAGAAGCAGATCGAATTATTGCTGTCGAAGCGTGTCGATGGGATTTTGCTGACGAAGGCCGCCGGAGATTTCCGCCCGGCACTCCGTCAAATGATCAAGGAAGTAGACATCCCATTCGTTCTTGTGATGCGAACTTATCCGAGGTTGACGAAGGACGCCATAATTTCTGACGACTATCAGGGCGCGTATGATGCCGTCTGTCATCTGGCGCGAGCAGGTTGCCAGCGGATTGGCCTAATCAGTGGCCCGCTCAAGGTAAGTAATGCGCTAGCCCGCTGGCGGGGATTCCGTGATGCGTTGGAATCGCAAGGACTGTCGTGTGAAAAGGAGTTAGTAGTTGAAGGTAATTACCGGATTGACTCCGGGTTTCGTGCCGGCAACGCACTGCTCTCGCATCGGCCAGATGGCATTTACGTTGCCAACCATTTGATGACGATAGGATTACTGCGGGCCGCGGAGGAGATGGGATTGAGTTGCCCGCAGGACTTCAGGCTTGTGAGTTTCGATGATTATCCCTGGCTCGGAGTATTTCACCCCAAGTTGACGACCGTGGAGTTACCGAAACATCAGGTGGGCAGCGAGGCTGCAGAGTTACTCATTGAGAGGATTGCCGGAAGTTCAAGTAAAGCGGTGGTGCGAAAATTGCAACCGGAGCTGCGGATCCGTGAGTCCTGTGGACTCGCGCTGCATGTCCCTCGGGAAGGCTTGACCTCGGCTGTCACGTAACGGTAGAACGAGATACCACCCCATCGCCCGCCTCTGCACGCGACCTGGGGGAGCGTGGAAAGCCCGGCAGCGGATCCTGAGAAACGACACAACAGGTCAAAGGACACAAATCCAGCCACGCGAGCCCTTTCTTCATCGCGCCTCCATAAAAAATCGCGGCCAGCGCTGCCTCAGCATGTTACAAGAGGCAAGCGAGGATGCATGTCCTTCCAGGTGGAACGAATCCAACGTGCTGCGATCCGCAGACTTGCATTTCTCGACCTTTCTTTCCGGACGCACAAGATCGTTCATTTTTCAGAACATCAGTTTCAATGCGAACTGAATGATGCGCGGCAGTCCGGCAGAGGTCACCATTCCGAAGTTGCCATCCAAATTGCCGCTGGGCGTATTAAATTGTGCGTGATTGAAGGCATTGAAGAACTCACTTCGGAACTGCACGCTGGTTCCCTCCGTGATCTTCGTGTTCTTCTCAATGGCAATATCCCAGTTATTGATTCCGGGTCCATGGAAGAATCGCCGCGGCGCCGTCCCCAGTTGACCCAGGGTTTCCTGGCTGAATAAGGATGGATTGAAGTACGGCTTGCCGGAGCGAGGATTCGTGAAGTTTAGGGAACCGGGAGTGTAGTTGGGGGTGTCCACGGGCAATTGAATCGGGCCCGAACCTGAAGTCCCCAGTAGCGAATTGTCGTCAGTTTCAAGCATGGTGACGGGCTCACCGGTTGCAAACCGCGTAATCGAACTGATGGTCCAGCCGCTCGCCAATCGATTATGCGAAAGCGTATCGAATGGCAGCCGGAAGTTTTCACTGATGACGAAATTGTTTGTAGTGTCAAACGCAGACAGCGACTTCAGGTTAGGATTGAGCGGGTCCACTGATTCGCCATAGCCGGAACTATTGTCCATGGCTTTTGAATAGGTGTAGCCGGCCAGGAAACCGAGCCGTCCCCGCGAACGCCGCAGGGTCAATTGCAGTGAGTTGTAGGCGGAATTGCCGATGGTTTTGAAGTACGCGTCGCTGGTGAAGTTGATGCCTAGAGGCCCGCGCGTTCCGTTGACTGTGCCGCCACCAACCGGATAGTAGACGTTGCTTTCGCCACCGGGACCGCAGGTCGACGTATTAGCAAGCACTTCGCTTGTTTGAGACAGGCTCAGGCAGAGAGCCGGATTTCCGAGATTTGCTTGTTCAGCCGAGAGCAAGTGATGCCCCTGTGTCCCCACGTAGGCAATCGTGAGGAGCATCCCTGAGGGCAACTGTCGATCAATGGCAAGTTCATATTGCTCTGCATAGGGAAGGACATTTTTGTAATAGAACCCCGGCGAGCTGCCAATCGGCAAAAAGTTCGACCAGTTAATCGACGTGTCAGGATTTTGTGGAGACGAGTTGTACGGTGGTGGCGGGGCTGGGAACCGCTGGCCGTAATTGACTCCTGTGCCTCGGGCAATGAATGGGTTCGCGAACTCGGGCGGCGCAGGGCTGCCATAGTAATAACCGAACGGAGCGTCCCCGATTTCATTGAAGTTTGTGGCGCCTTCGAAGGTCGAATAGAACCTTCCCCACGCCGCCCGGATGCTGAAATTCCCCGGTCCACCGGTAAGTTTGTCGAGTCCCGTATGCTGGGAGGGCGAATACGCCAGACCCAAACGCGGAGCGAAGTTATCGTACCGAGTCGGGGCTAATGTCGAAGGTACGTGCGGATCTCCCGGGAAGACCCAACCAACCGGGGAGCCCGGAAAGACCAGGGATTGCTCTCCAGGAATGATTGTTTGAATTTGATTGTGAAGTTCCGACCATGGCCGGCTGACATCCCAGCGCAAACCGTAATTCAAGGTAAGATCAGAACGCGCGCGCCAACTGTCCTGAGTAAAGAAGCCGAAATAGTGACTCCGTCCATTGGAGGGATAGCCTTGTCCCTGGTTATAACCATTGGGCGCCCCGATCAGAAAATCGGCGAAGTCGATTCCTGTTTCTGTCCCGGTAAATTGAAACGCACCGTTCGATCCTAGATTTTTCTCCACAAGCTGGTTGTATCGAACCTGTCCCCCAAACTTGACCGTGTGCGTGCCCATCACTTTTGTGAAATTCTCCAGAACAGCGTAAGTGTTCTCGATAACGGGCAAGGGAGAACTTCCTGAGCCAATTCCGAAATTCTGGAAGCTGACCTGCGGAACGCCGGCGAAGGCCGGAACGGATGGAACGATGCCGGTAAATCCAAGCTGAGCTAGAAGTCCCGACCCAATTCCGCCAAACGGTTCGTTCACCACCTCGTTCAGGCGAGTATACGATACACGGATCTCGTTGACCGCGCTGCTGCTCAGAGTTTTGGTATCGCCAAAGTCGATCACTTGTACTCTGCCGCTGGAACCATTTCCAAAGCCCGGCTCAACCGGATTGGGCGAGAAGAGCACATTGTTGTCGATGAAGTAATAAGCGGACAGAAGACCGATCGGAGTATTGGCGTCCACGCGGCCGCTGCCCTTGTCATCCGTGAGCCGAGTAGGAACGTTCTGGCTACTGAAAGCAGGTAGTCCGGCCGCAGTGGTTCCATTCGGCTGGGGAACGTACGGCAGAAGATTTTTGGAAGGGGTCGAGAAGGCGCTGGTAGGAATTTGTGCATTGGGAAAGACGCACTGGCTTGAAGTTGTGCAACCGGCGGTGTAGTAAGGCTCCCCTTGCGTGACGGTATAACCCAGAGTTTGCGAGAGTTGGCTTGCCCAGTTCGAGCCCTGCACTGTTCCTGTCATCTGACTCGCCAGGGCCGAGAAGTCTCCACCTTGCTCGGCGAGGCTCGGGACGACGACCGACCCGCTGTTGGCGCCCTGCGCCATTCTTGTGCCCTGGTAATCGCCGAAGAAAAACATCCTGTTGTGGAGGATCGGGCCGCCGAATGTGCCGCCGAATTGGTTCTGGCGAAACACCGCGGGTCCTAATGCAGGGCCTGAAAATGAGTATTGAGTTGCGTCCAGAGAGGTATTGCGCAGAAACTCGAAAGCACTTCCATGAAAAGAATTGGTTCCGGATTTCGTGACCACATTGATTTGACCGCCGGCATAATTGCCATATTCCGCATCAAAGTTGTTCGTCAGAATACGGAACTCCTCGATCGAATCAAGGTTGGGAATCGCAGCTGTTCCCGAAAAAGCCATTTCCTGCACAGGTGCTCCGTTTAACAAGAAGCCGTTTGCCGATTCCCGCATCCCGTTCACGGAAAGATTTCCCGGGTTGAGTTCGCCGGAGACGGCCTGGATAGCGAAACCGGTAGAGGTGAATGTACCGCCCATGCCACCGGAAAGCCCAGACGAGACGGGCGATACACCGGGCTGCAAAGCCAACAGGTCTGTGTAACTGCGTCCATTCAATGGGACCGTCTCGATCTTTTGCTCGTTGATTACTTCCCCCATCTGCGAGCTTGTAGTTTCAACACGCACAGCGTCAGAGGCAACTGTAACCTTTTCTTCCGCCTGGCCAACGTTCAGCGTCACATCGACTCGAATTGAGTCATTCACCTTCAGGAGCATGCCGGACTGGAGATAGCTCTTGAACCCGGACTTAGTGACCAAAAGATTGTAGGTTCCAATCGGCAGTGCGGGCAGAGAATAAAAGCCCTTGGCGTCCGTGGTCACCGTCGTCTTGATGCCGGTCTCTACATTCGTGGCGAGTACTTGGGTGCCTGGCAGCAGAGCTCCGGTGGAATCCTGGACCACGCCAGAAACTGTAGCGGTGATGTCGGCCGTTGCCCCAGAACAGAGCACGAACACCATAGCGACGAGAGTCAGTATGGAGCGCAAAGTAAAAGCGTGTTTTGCGAAGCGTCTGGATAACAGCCGATCCCACTGTTCCAGGCAGCTCATGCACGCAGATTCAATTGTGTTCATCGGTCGCCCCCTCGTACAATCTCCGACAGCTTTGCCAAAACGGCGGAATGGTACAAGAAGTTTTTGTCCAGCGTCAAGAAAAAAGGAACTCTGTCCGTATAACGGAATCAGCGAGAATTGGCGGCAAGAAGGGAGTGGGACCGGTGAGCGGATGCTGGCGCACTCGGCGGGGACGGACGGCATTTGCGATAACGCTAAATGCCGAGTTTCTTGACTTGTAGACGTTGGGCAGGAGTCTGAAACTCGATCTGCCTTGTGTTCCGTATGCCGGAAGCGTGGTCGATTATTGATCTATGCTACACAACCCGACGTGATGCAGGGCCGTGAGATCGCGGCAGAAATGTGGCTATAGTCAACGAGCCCTTGGTTCGATCACGAAATGCACAAATAGGGATTACGATGACGCTCATGCTTCGCGCTCAATCGTGAGAGGCGAGCTTGGTTGGAGCTATATTCAGTTCCAGCAGGGTCACGCTGAAGGGTACGAACTCCCATTCGAATTCGCTGCCGTGAATATGGGCCTGCTGGACCTCCACGCCAACATGGCCGGGTTGGTCGTGGGAGTTCATCGCTTCCGAATCGGAATTAGGGCTTAGGTCTTTGAGTACGGAGCCTTGGCCGTCATAAACATTCCCCAGTTGTGTATCCAGGTAAAATCCAACTCTACGGGAATCCGCAGTCGAATTAACGGCATAGATTCGGAGTATTTGTCCGTCGGGACTGAGGGTTGCGTCCAGATCCGGTTCTTGCAGATAAGGGGATAGCGCAGTGTCGCGATCAATCTTCAGAGAGAAAGACCCGGCCGCCCTTTGATAAAGACTCTGAGAGTAATAGGTTGGTGTGAAGTACAGCCATCCTGATCCGGACTGAATCGCGCCAGAACCAAAGCTGTCCGCGAGATTCGAACGGTTCGCAATTTCTACCAGATCGCTATAGCGATGCAACAAATTCTGATACCGCGCAAGGCTTAGCGCATTTCCCAGCGTCAATAGCATTCCGCGCCTCAGTCCAAATTCTCCGCCCGTGACATTCCATTCTGTGACAGCAACGCGAACCTCCTTTCCCTTCCCGTCGCGATCGATCTCACTTTGCAAGCGCTTGAGATCGTCTTCGGTATCGTTCAAGTCGCCAACCGAGTAGTGATGCGGGCTCAAATAATCGAGCTCTCCGTCAGCCATGCGCAACGTATCCGAGCTTGGAAGCGAAGATAAAATCTTGATCGATGGATCGACACGATGCATGGCTTCACCGAAAGCCTTAAGCGATGCGTCATATTCCGGTCCGCTTACTTCGTTTCCAATTTGCCAAAACTTGACATGGTACGGTTCCCGATGGCCGTTCTTGGCCCTGATGCGGCCCCATTTGGTATCGGGCGCACCATTGAAGTATTCGACCTCATGGGCGGCATCATCCGGAAGTTTGCCAGTCCATCGCAAACAGATCAGCGGCTCCGCTCCAATGTACTGGACGAGTTGAACGAACTCTTCGAGCCCTACAAAGTTTTCCTGCAGGCCGCCCCAGGGATCATCCGGAATTGGAGGACGTGCATCCCAATTTCCGATCGTTTGTTCCCAGTCAAAAGATTCCACGGTGGTGCCGCCAAAACGGACGATACCCGGATTCATCGCCTTGAGCGCCTTGACTACGTCCGGACGCCAGAGACCGAGCACCGCGTTCGTATCGATCAAGTAGATGCGGTCCAGCCAAAGCGTACCCGGGCCCTCAAATTCAATGGTGAGCGTAGCATTATGAGCGCCGCGCGCAGCAGTGAGCAGGGCTTCTACTCCTCGCCACTCCGGGCTGCCACTGCCGAGCGAAACCGGGGATGCGATCATGCGTCCGTCGCCGTGCAATGAGGCGCGAACTCTGACATTTGCGTCACTGCGCAGATGCAGTTTCAGACGGTAGGAGTGACCGGCTTCCAGGTAAAAGCCGTCTTGCGAAATGCCCGCCCACGTATTCGCCAGACGCAATTCAATTCTTTGCGAGCGCCTTCCATTAAAGGGATTGTTAGCGTCGAGGGAATACTTCGCGACATGCACGCTGCCGTCCGGATACCAGGGCCGGTACGGCTTGTCAATTTCGCGTTTGTAAGTTTGATTCCATGGAGGTTCCTCTTCAAAGCTGGTGGAATCTACCTGCTGCGCGATCATGGACGGCATCAAGTTGCACAAGAGTTCCATAAACTGGCCGCCTTGCTTCAAGTCAATTGGGCGCTTGCTCAGGCGGGTGCTGCGAATCGTGACCGACTGCTTTTCCAACGGCTCCAACACGCGTGCCAGACGAACATCGTCAAACCATACCTTGCCTGTCTGGGCCCGAAGTGCCTCGAGGGCGACGGTAATTCGGCCGGGAGACGGAACACGAAACAGCACCGTCTCTTGCTGCCATTCTCCAGAATTCGCTGGAGCTTGACCGAAACCTTGATCGCCGACTTGCGCCTCGATACCGATCCGCGGAGTGGGAGCCGAACCCATCGAGTCCGCGGCAGCGGATCTCACCCATCCCGTGAGGCGCCACATCGTCCCGATCGGAAGAAACACTTCCTGACGCAGAGTGACACCGGCTGGATGGTCCGCGGCAACCCGTAACGACTGAGACCCCTCAATCACATCGGTTTTGTCCAAAGTGAGGGAAAAATCTTTAGGATTGGGAGTCTCAATCTCCCATGATTCGGCTGGAACGGCTGCTTCGAAACCGCCATTTATCAATGGTTGACTTCCACCACGGGTCGATTTAGGCGCAAAAAGGGCGAGAGCCAGCATCACCAAAAAACTGTAAGATTGCGAGCGGCCAGCTCTCCCGAAGACTTTCGAGAGGTAAGAACCATTCCTTTTAGAAGAAGCGAAGTCCATGAAAGTCATATCTTGAGCCCTATTTGGCGTAGAGACATCCCGTCCACTTACCCTCGATCTCGATTCTGACAAACCAATGTTGTAAGTGAGTCTTCTGCAAGCAGCACCTCCGCGGCTCTGTCCGCTAATCGAATCTGACAGCTCTGCACCGAACCCGGATTCGAAATCACGACGACGTACGCTCCGTCCGAATTCTGAAACGCGCAATGTTGGAGATCGTTATTTGCGCTCTGCGAATCAATGCGCTTCGCCCCGGTACGCACAAATCGCGAAAAATGCCCAAGTGCCCAAAACATTCCGCTGTACGAGATCTCTTGAGTCTTCGAGTGGATCAACATAGCGCCTCCGACCCCGGAAGCCCCGCTGCCTACGTAGGGCCTGCCGTGTTCATCGGAGGCAAGACTCCAAGCGGTGATGGAGCGGCAACAACTCCGCAGAATCCGGCAAAATGTTTCACCCCATTTTGTCCAATTGGTCAGATAGTCGGGCGCGAGATAGTTTGGTCCTCCCTCAGTCCAATGCATTTCCGCATCCGGAAACACGTCTTGCACACGGTGAATCCATTCGGGCTCGCCGGCATAACCATGCCAGGCGATCGCATTGGTGTATTTGCGAACATCTGGAGTCTCGAGTTCAGCGATCGCGCGACCCCATAGGTTGTAGTTATGGTCGATGATCCAGATCTTTGTAGAGATGCCGGCGCGCTGAAACAGTGGACCGAGGTGCATCGTGACAAAATCGGCTTCGTAATCTTGTGGCCATGCGCAGGCTGGCATGGTACCGTCCTGATCGGCATCGACTTCGTTTTGTACCGTGACCGCCTGCACCGGTACGCCTGCGGCCTCATAGGCCCCGAGGAATTTCAGGAAATAATCCGCATACGATGGCATGTAGGTATGCCGCATGCATCCTCCGAGCATCGAACCGTTGGACTTCATCCATCCAGGCGGGCTCCAGGGTGACGCGAAAAGAAAGAGGTCGGGGTTCAAAGCGCGAGCCTCACGAAGGATGGGCAACACAATTTCATGGTCGCGGGCAATTGAGAAGCGCTTCAGGTCCGGATCAACGCCCCCGTCATCGTAACTGAAGACGGCCGTGGAACAATCCGAGGAGCCCATGCAAATCCTGCAGACATTCAGGTTCATCTCAGACGGAGCGAACAGCGTACGGAATAAGCGGTCTCGTGCGTCCGATGGGAGTTGGTGGAACAAGTAACAGGCGGCATCCGTGAATGCAGCTCCGAATCCGAGAAGATCCTGTCCTTTCCTTTCCGGTCGAATAACAATCGAACTGCTGGATGGGTGATCCGCTACCGCGCCCCACGTAACGGAGGACGCCGCGGCGAGTCGGCGCTTCTTATCGGTTACCCATACGTCTAGGGAACCGGTTGGCTGAGAGATGGTTCCAGTCGCTGGGCTACTCGGAACTTGGGCAAAGGAGGAGGCCGCCTCGGGCGAGGGGATTAGCTCAACCGCGGGAAGCCCGACAAAATTTCTCCGGGTCAACCTTGTTCGATTACTCCGAGTAAGCATAGATTGATGTCCGTAATTGTCAGTGCACTTTTGATCGATATCTACGCGGCGCCCGAATACTTGAGCGTCACAATGGAGTTTCCAGTCAGCGAGATCCTGGTTAATCCTTCCTGCAAGCGCAGTTCACAAACTCTGGGGCCGCCGGGATTTGTGATTATGACAACCAGCGAACCATTGGGATTTTGGAAGGCACAATGCGCCAGATCCTTCGCCGGGCTTTGGGAATCGAGTCGGACGGCGCCGCGCTGAATGAAGCGCGCGTAATGTTCCATCGCCCAGAACTGCCCGCTGTGGTAAATCTCTTTCGATTTCGAATCGATGGTCAGCAATCCTCCTAGCGGGTAAGGACCGATGTTCGGTTTTCCATACTCATCCGTTGCCAAACACCACCCAGTGATGGAGCGGCAGCCATTGCGCAAGATCTGGCTGAATTTCTGCGACCAGAGTGCCCAACACTTCAGGTAGTCCGGATCATCATGATCGGGACTTCCTTCAGTCCAGTGCATCGAGACCTCGGGAAATGCGTCTTGTACCCGCATCATCCATTCGGGGCTGCCCGAGTACCCGTGCCAGGCAACGGATTTCGCGTACTTCAGCAGCCCCGGAGTTTCAAATTCCGCGATGGCTCGGCCCCATAGGTTGTAATTGTGATCGATGATCCAAATCTGTGTCTTTAATCCAGATCGTTCGAACGCTGGGCCCAAATGCTGGGTTACAAAATCGGTCTCATAATCCTGCGGCCAGAAGCACGCGGGCATCAATCCCTGCTGGTCCGCATCGACTTCATTCTGGACGGTAATGGCTTGGATGGGGACGCCTTCGCTCTCGTAGCCTTGAAGAAACTTGACGAAATAGTTGGCATATGCCGGCATGTAGGTATGACGCATGCAACCGCCGAGCATGGAACCGTTATCTTTCATCCACCCCGGTGGACTCCAAGGAGATGAGAACAAAAACAGATCTGGATTCACGCTCCTCGCCTGTCGCAGAATTGGAAGGATATAGGAACGATCATGGCCAATGGAGAAGCGCGTCAAGTCAGGGTCCGGCGCGCCTTCATCAAAACTGTAAAGTGAAGCAGAGTGGTCGGACGAGCCGATGCACGTACGGCAAACATTCAGCCCCATTTCTGATCGGTGAAATAAACGGTGGAACAGTTCTTCGCGAGCCGCGGGAGAGAGTTGATTGAACAGCAGACAAGAACCGTCGGTGAATGCGGCGCCGAAACCGAGCATGGTCTGAAACTGTGTTCTTTCCTGTATCACAATGGAATCCGCGAACGGCGTGGGACTTTCGCTCGATACCAAATGCGGAACGGGAGTCATTTTCTGATCGTCATCCGTAAGCCAAACCTGGACAGAGCGACCCGACAGATGGGGAGATGAATCCCGCAGGCAAATTACGGCCGGCAGCGACACGGCGTCCGCAATTGCCATCGCACTCACGCTAGCCCCTTTCAAGAATGTGCGCCGCGTAGTAGTCATACGTAGTTTATTTAAAAAAGTTAGTTCGCCTGAGCGGTGATCGACTGCATTCTCTGCAGCCATTGCGCCGAAGTTTGCGGGCTTAGCAAATAAAGTTGCGTAGCTCCACTCACCTTATTATGCGAAACCCCTTCATTTGGGTCATCGGGACGCAACTCGCGCCCTTGTCCATAGTTTTGCCACCACTCACCCCATGCCGTCGCCGCGACTCCTCCAAACCAGTCGTTGACGTTCACTTCGATGACATCGTCCGCGACGGATGCGCGCAGGTGCTGCGTTCCAACAGCTTCTACACCGATGCCATATCCCTCTTTATCTACGAGAGATGCGAAAACGAAATGTCGTTTCGTGCTGCGAAAATCATTCGTGCCGAGTGGAGTATCGTCTAAAGCAAACGGCTGGGTTGGGGGAACTGGCTGAGGGGCTGACGCGTGCGCCATGGCAATTCCAACGTTGCGGCCGATGTGGTCGTCTGGGTAAACAGTCCATTCGCCAAGGCGTCGCCATTGCAACTTGTCGCACCATAGAGGAAGGCCGAACTGCAGGCCGACCTCACGCGCGCGCGTATCAGTCCCGGTGTAAGTGAAGTCGTAACTCACCCGCAGGGTGCCTTGAGGAGTGACGCGAAATCGTAGTTCTCCGGCAAAGTCGCGGTAAGTGCCGGTTTCAATCACTTCATAATCGTCGCCGATCGCACGAATCTCCAGCGGCTTGATGAGCCTCCATGTTTCGTAAATAGGGAATTCGTTCAGAGTGGCCTCGATCGGCAGAACATGAAGCTTTGGAGTCTCGTATAGAACAGAGTGACGATTGACCAGTGCGCGACGAATGCGTCCATTCGCGCCATCAAAAGCGATCTCAAAGTTTTCCCCGAGGAATCGCTCCAGCGTTCCCCCAAGCCAGAAGTTCTCGTGCAGATAGCGCAACGGAGTTGTCTTGGCTGGAGGTTCGGAGACCGGAACGCCTATACCCAGTTGCATTCGGTGTGGAATTACCAGCTGTCCCTTGCGATCGACGAAGCGCAACGACAAAATATCTCCCAACTTGGTTTGCGCTCCAACTGGAACTGAGATTTGACCCGTGGAATGTGGGGTCACGTCTGCATGAATGGTTCCGTGCTGGTTGCCGAGACTCCACTCCACGGTCAACTCGGAGAGATTTGTAAAGTCATAGCGATTGTCGACGGTGAAGGTCGCCGCCTGACCGGGCTTCCACTGGGGCAAGTCGCGATCCTGCAAATGGACTGGAGACATCAGCATTTTGATATGCCAGAACTCCGGTTTCTTCCGTCGCCAACCGTCGACTAATCCCCACGGGGCGTCGCCAACAATTCCGCGTCCCGGCATGTGGTAGATGCTGTCCAAGGGATGGTCGGGCCTGCCGATTCCTCCGCGCCCATATTCGGAGTCGCGGCCGGGCACTAGAAATATGTCATCCACCCAAGCCCAAATCATGCTTCCTTGCACATTCTTGCTGGTTTGCACCGCATCCCAAACATCGATTAAAGGATCGATGTAATAATCACGATCGCCGGGATCGAGCCACGTCTCCCGCGTATCACCCCAGAGACGGCCCTGGAATACGCAAAAGCTCTCATCCCACAGGATGGGCACAGTCACGTTCTCGCGCTCCTTCATCCGGGCAAGCGTGATCGGATTGTGCATGGTATCCAGTTCGAGAGTTGCGCTTTGGCCAGCACTGGCAGGTCGAGTCGGGTCCTGCATCTTCACGAACCGGTGGGCCGCCTCGAAATCCGGTCCCCACGAGCTTTCGTTCCCAATCGACCAGATAATGACACTCGGATGCGAACGATCGCGATCTAGCATTTCCGCGGTGCGTTGCACAAAGGTCGGTAGATAGCGCAGATCAGAACTTTCGTCGACCCAGCAAAAAGGACTTTCAGCTTCGACATAAAACCCCATCTCGTCGGCATCGTCGTAGAGATTCTCCAGCGGGAGAATAACCTCGGTTCGGAAAGCGTCGAGATTGGCTTCTTTTAGCATTTCGAGATCGTGTCGAAGGACATCTGGGGAAACCACGCGTCCGGTGAGCGGGGCGGCCTCGAAATATCCTGTTCCACGCAGTTTCACCGGGACGCCGTTGACTAAGAATTGAGTTCCCCGAATTTCTACCTGGCGAAAGCCCACGCGCCGCGACACTAGTTCACTCGCCCTCGCAGCCGATAGTTTTGCACTCAGGGTATAGAGACGGGGATGCTCGGCTTCCCAATGATCAGGGCTCGATATCTTAAATTCGAAATGCTTCTCGAAGCGTGACCAGGGTTCAAGTGCAATCTCGAGATGCTGATTCTCAAGAGCGACGACGTGGCCGTTTGGATCTTCCAGAGAGAAGCTCAGCGGAATGGAATTCATCCGCTGCCCGGACTCATTTTCGACCGACACATCGAAAGCGAGGGTGGCGTTCTTATAACTCGAGTCAAATACTGTCTGTACGTGAAAGCGCCGAATATGAGCTTCGGGCAAACTGAACATGCGGACTGGACGGAAGATGCCCGCCAAAGGGAAGTTCGCATAGTGACTCATGTCGTCCAAATGCGACGAGAGCGTATCCTCACGGACCCGTACTGCCAGAAGATTATCTGCTCCAATGTGCGCGGCATCGGTGACGTCAAGTTCGAACGGAGCAAAACCACCCTCGTGGGAGCCGACTCGCGTGCCATTGAGCCACACCTCTGCTCCGCTATATACGCCTTCGAAAAGCAGTTTGACGCGGCGCCCACGGAAACTTGCGGGCATCTGCACCTGCCTACGATAACCGCCGATCCCGCTTTTGCTGTCGAAGCCCTCCATCGTCCAGTGCGATGGAACTTTAATTTCCTTCCAGTTTCTGTCGGAATACTTGGGTTGAAAAAAGTCGGGTTCCGGGTCCGGCATGTATTGCCATTCTCCGTCGAGGCTGACCTGAGTGCTAGTCTCGTCACGCAGGCTAAGCCCCGGAGTCAGATCTCCGGCCTGCACCATCCGCTCCACGGAAGCGCCGCCGGCGATTTGTGCCGCAGCGATTACAGTTCCTGTCAAGCCGACAGGCATATCAACCCGGAACATGCCATCTGTGTCGGTCTTCGCGGATGTTTGCCAAGTCTTCCCGCCAACTGCGCCTTGAACCAGCACAGTTGTATTCGCAAAGGGCCTTGTTCCGAATCCGTCCGTGAGGATGCCGAAAATATGATTCAAAAGATCAGATCCCAGCTCAATTACGGGCGGATCGTTCCGGTCATAAACCTCTACCTCGTTGATGCTGACGTTCCCGGCAAAATTGGCGAGGCGAAGGCCGCTCGTATTTTGAGCAGGGAACTGGGCCAGAATCAGACGAGGAAGCAAGTGCTGCGAATCGCCGATGGATCGCAGCAAACGCCATTGACCAACCGCATCCCTGACTTCGAGATCGACGTGAGTCAGCTTTGGATCACCGTCCTGACGGATAACCACTTCTTGAAAGCGCACGGCATTCGGCCAGGTCAATTCGGCCCAGCTGTCGGCAGGATTTGTCCCATCCTTCGCAGTCCACTGCGTATGCGCGATATCGCCATCGATAAGATTTTCTGGTTTGCTGCCTTCGGCCATGCTGGAGGCGGTCGCGCCAGCGCTGAGAGCCAGGTTGCCGCTGGGTGTCTGTTGTGCACCGGCGGAGGCTAGCAGAAAAATTAGAATTGGGATCGTTAGTACAATATCAGGTCGCCGCATGACGCCAGAACTCTCTCCTGGTCTATGTTGCGGGCAGTCGACTCGCCGCTTCATAGAACCACTCATTGAGCGAGATATCCTCCGTCAATGACCCAGTTAGCTCCGTTGACATAAGTGGCCGAGTCACTGCATAAGTATGCAACCAGTTCGGCTATCTCCTCGCAAGTGGCAAACCGCTTCTGGATGTACTTCTCAAACAGTTGCGGTGGATCGATCAACCCAGCGGCAATCAGGTTCTTCGTCACATACGTCTCAATTGCTGCCGGACAGATTGCGTTAACCCGGATTCTCCATGGGCTCATTTCAACCGCCATCGCGCGAGTCATCGCCGTTAGTGCACCCTTGGTCCCGGCATATGGCACGAGATTGGCGTTCCCCGCGAGCGCATTCACGGAACCGATGTTTATGATGACAGGATCGTGAGGCCGAACCTTGGCTTGGGCGATATGTGTCAGCATTGCCTGCGCCAGGAAGAACGGCGCTCGCTGATTAATGCTTACCACTCGGTCGAATTCGGAAACCGTCACGTCCTGCATCGCCTTGTGAAAACTCCAGGCCGCGTTGTTAATCAAGGTGTCGACGAGCCCAATCGTGCTTGCAGTCCGCTCGAAAACGGCCGGGGCCGCATCTGGCTCGGACAAGTCCTTGACCAGAGCGAAAGTTCTTTCGGTCGTAAAGCCGTTTTCTGTGACTCTCGATAAAACGGTGCTGTCACTATCGACCAACAACACAAATGCTCCGTCGCCCGAGAGTCGTTTGGCGATAGCAAGGCCCAGTCCATTTGCTGCACCGGTTACCACCGCCCGCCGCGGGGAGGGGGCGGCAGTTGGTCCATCCGGAATGTTTGCTTGTGCCAAGAGATTTCTCTTTTCCGTCTGCGGCTCCATTACAGAGGAGGTTGATCCTGGATGGCGTCGCTTGACTTCGCGCATTCTACGAGGTTTGCCACGGGATAGATTTACGCCGACGCGGGAAAGATCCCTCTAGCGAATGCCGATTGATTCAAACTTGCGGTAGGCATCCTGCAAGCCTCGAACGAGCAGAAAATGATCGTCGGCACACGTTACCATTCGCGCTCCACGATCGAGTTCTTTTTGAGCTGTTTCCGGCGTTTCCGTCACCGTCCCCCACCACTTACCCGCTTTCGCTGCGGCATTCGCCACCCTGTCCAATGCGCCCTGGATCAGGGGATGCTCCCGTTGCAGTGGAACCCCGTAGCTGATGCTCAAGTCGGCGGGTCCGACGAACAGGAGATCCACACCTTCCACTGCGGCTATCGCCTCCACACAATCAACCGCCTCTCGATCCTCGATCTGAAGAGTAAGAAACGTCTCCCGATTTCGCTGTTCTAGAAACTGCAACGAATTGGACAGCGTGTAATTCGCGTCTGCGCCGGCGCTGTCAAACCCGCGTTTGCCCTGCGGAGGAAATCTTGTCCATTCCACCCACTGCCGGGCTTCCTCCGGATCGCAGCAGTGCGGTACCATAATTCCATTTGCGCCGAACTCCAAAGCGCGCATCGCACTTGTGTAACCAGTCTTACGAATCCGCACCATCAAGTCCACGCCCGTGGATCGGCACGCGAGGGATAACCGATCGATCACTTCGTATCCGTGTGCCCGGTGTTCCATATCAAACCAAACCACATCAAATCCCAACTGGCCCGCAACCTCAGTGAGCCACGGTTCGGTAACGCGGTTGATGCCAACTACTCTTACAAACGCTCCGGCTTGCAGCTTTGCTCGTAACCTGCTCTTCGTCACCGTGTTCCCCATTTGTGCATTTATAGAGTTCATTGGGTCAAGAGTTCGATGGTTGACTATCGTCCACATCCAGCCACAGATGCGTTCCGCAGCAAATTGTGCCCTGCTGCGCTCTCAGGGTCGGGATCATATCGGGCTCAATAGAAGAAGTCAATTAATAGAACATACCGTCCGTCATACGGAACAGAGAAAAGATTAAGTTCAGCCCGTGAACGGCTTTACTAGTACGGCCTAGGCTCAGGATCTACAATCGAGTCGGTTACGAAAGCCGGGACTGGAAGACGATGGTGATGCGGCTGTTCCGGAAGACGGATATAATACCGTTCGCTAGGCGGTAAGAGAAGGATGCGGCTAACAGGAGGGTTGCGGGTTGCGTCCAGCGTGAAATCGGGACCGGATCTTCTCGTGCGAAATGAAATCGCAGCTGACGCGATTGCCCGCCGCCACAATGAGGAGTTGAGCGTGCACAAGAAAAGACCGATAAAGCCGGTGCGTTTGCAAGCTGATAAAAACTACATCGAAGTGATGGGCAAGATCTTTGCCGTGTTAGAACATTTTGTCGAGGTGGGTGCCACCCGGAAATCCGTTGCTTTTGCCGACCTTGCCCGTTCTGTTCCGTTCGCCCGAACGACGGTGCACCGAATTTTATATTCTCTGGAGAAACTAGGATATGTCGAGAAGGACGAATTTACGTCTCACTACCAGTTGGCTCCCAAGTTTTTTGAACTGACGGGCCCGGCGGTTCACTTTCGCCGATTGCAGTCGATTGCGAAAGGCGTCATGCAGAGCCTTCTTCTTCGTTTCGGCGAGACCATCAATCTGGGCATTCTCGAGGAAGGGCAAGTCGTATACATCGATGTCCTCCAGAGTCCGAGCGCTTTGCGGATCGCTGCCGTTCCCGGCGAGCGCAACCCGGTTCATTGCACCTCTTTGGGGAAGGCCATGCTGGCATTTCTCCCGGAGAGCGAAGTCCAAGCCATCCTTCAACACAATCCAATGATTCGAAGAACGCCGAAGACCATCACGCAACAGAAGCATTTCTTAGAGCATCTGGCGTCGGTGCGGGAAAGAGCGGTCGCGCTGGATATGGAAGAAAATGTCAATGGAGTCGTGTGTGTGGCGTCTCCGATCTTCGATCAGAATGGAAGGGTGATCGCAGGTCTAAGTGTCTCCGGCCCGGCGACGCGCATGGAGCCTAAGCTGGCGCAGGTGCAGGAAGAAATACGGAATTCGGCATCAGCCTTGTCGCGAATGTTATCGCCGAGCGCTCTGGCACCCGACGCGCTTTCTCCGTACCGGCGATCCGTGACTGGAAATCCCTCTTTGCCATAAGCCTCCTCGCTTATTCCGTTATACGGATAGCATCCCTTTTTTTTCTTGACGCTGGACAAAAGCTTCTTGTAGCATGGCGCCGTTTTGGCAAATGGGGCCAGCGTCTAAGCGCTTTGAATATACGCCACGCTGCGATTGGGGAGAGCTATGACTGCAAACAAGAATACGCTCCGTCTGGCGATGTGTTTCACGGCCGTCCTGTTCGCGGCCAGCCTGCTTCAAGGTCAGATCGATCGCGGGACCATTTCCGGCACCGTGACCGATCCATCGAGTGCAGTTGTGACGGGGGCTACCGTTACCGTAACCAACACGAGTACAGGCCAATCAGTGGTCCTCACAACGGGTAGCGACGGAAGTTACACTGCCCGACTTCTCAAGATCGGCACTTATTCTGTGGAGGCGAGTGCTACGGGTTTTGAGAAGACCATTCAAACGGGAATCCAGCTGAATGTAAACCAGGTCGCTCAAGTGGACTTAAAGCTCAAGGTGGGCTCGGCGAATCAGATAACAGAAGTGACGACCGCAGCGCCTCTCATAGCCACGGAGACATCTTCACTGGGCACCGTGGAGACGCAAGAACGAATCGAGAACCTGCCGCTCAATGGACGTTTATTTACGCAACTTGCCTGGCTAGGGCCAGGTTCATCGCCTGGCTCAAGTTCGGGGATTGGTCTAAGCGGTTCTACCGATGACAATCGGCCCGGCATTCAGTTGGCAGTGAACGGACTTTGGGCATTCGACAACAACTTCCTTTTGGATGGCGTGGACAACAACGGTATCGGTGACGGCACCATCGCCGTCAACCCGTCTCCGGACGCGATTGGAGAGTTTCGCGTCGAGGAAAATTCAATGAAGGCGGAATTCGGCCGCGGTGGTGCGGCGGTTAACGCGGTTCTGAAATCGGGGACAAATGCAATCCACGGCGGCGTATTTGAATACATGCGCAACGACGCCCTCGATGCCCGCAATTATTTTGATTCCGTGGCACTCGGACCCAAAGCTCTCTTGCACCGAAACCAGTTCGGCGGCTTTCTTGGCGGTCCCATCATCAAGAACCGCACGTTCTTCTTCGCGGACTATCAGGGATCGCGACTGCATGAGGGGCTGACCGATCAATCTACTGTGCCTACAGCAAAAATGCGTACCGGAGATTTCAGCGAGATTGGGCTGACCCTTTACGACCCCAACACCACGCAATCAGACGGAAGTCGCTCTCTGCTGAATCCGACCAATCAGATGCAGATTCCTGCCAACCGAATCGACCAAATTGGTCAAAACCTTGTTAATCTTTTCCCACTTCCCAATAACCCCAACAGCTCCTTCCCCAATAACTTCTTTTCTTTTCCGGTGGCGACCTGGACTGGCGATCAATTCGACGTTCGAATCGACCATCGGATCAACGATCAAAACCAGCTATTTGGACACGCATCGTTTGAAAATCGTCCGCAATATGCACCCGTGCCACTCCCCGGTCTTGCGGGCGGATGTTGTGGAGGGAATCAGGACACGCGTGAGCAAAACTACGCCATCGGCTATACGCATACCTTCCGGAACAATCTGCTCAACGATCTCCGCTTCGCGTTCATTCGTTATGGAGTCCATTCCACGCCGGTTGACTTTGGGCAGAACATTTCGGACCAGGTTGGCATTCCCAACGCCAATCGAGGCAACGTAGAGACTTCAGGCCTGGCGAATATAGGAATCAACGGCTTCAATAACCTCGGCAACTCGAGCTGGATTCCCGAGCTCTCGGCAGATAACACCTATGAACTCGCGGACTCGCTCAGCTGGGTCCGGGGAAAACATACCATCAAGCTAGGAGCCAGCTACCGGCGCTACCAGCGCAATTTCTATCAATCTGCGAATGCCTTTGGGCAATTCTCTTTCTCCGGACAGTTCACCTTGCAAAACGCCAATGGTAGTGCGAGCTATGGCTTGCCTGATCTCTTGTTGGGCTTACCAGTCTATCGTGAGCAAGATGGTCTGGCATACAAAGATCACACACGCTTTTTCGAGCTTGGTGAATTCATTCAAGATGATTACCGGTTGAGTAGCAAGCTCACAGTCAACCTTGGTATGCGCTACGACATTTTCTCTCCGATTGGCGGGCAGGTGGGCAATTTCAACCTGAAGACCAACGTTGTCGATCTAAACTTCGGCCCGAATGCTAAATCGAATGCAGGTGTGGGCTACGACAAGAAGGACTTTGGTCCGCGCATCGGTTTTGCCTGGTCGCCGTTCGGCGATCGCAAGACGGTCATCAGCAGCGCGTTTGGAATCTTCTACGCGCCCGAAGGAAACCAGTTCAATGATATCGGCGAGAATCCTCCGAGCCTCCAGTATTATCAGCAAAACACTCCCGCCTATACGATCCCAAGTCTGGCGACGATGATCGATTCTGGTTTTCCTGCTGTACTTCCCACCAGCGACCCGGCAAATCCATCCGGTCAAGTCAAGACCACGGGTCCGGTGCGCAAAGCGCCGCGTGTCTTGGAATGGAACATGACCGTGCAGCGCGAGCTTGCGCAGAGCTGGATGTTGAGCGTCGGTTATGTCGGGACCCGGGCCACGGGCATTTGGAACAACGAAGACAGCAACTTGAACCAGCCTACGCAGCCCTTGGATACAAACTTCAGCGATCCTACCGGGAACATGGGGCGGCCTTACTTCAGCGTCTTGCCGAACCTTCAGGTAATCAATCCGATCGATTACCCGAATTTCGACATCTTCTTTAATGGGTTGGAATCGAAACTGGAGAAACGGTTTTCGAACGGCTTCAGCCTCCTCACCGCCTACACGTGGTCGCATAATATTGGCAGTTGGCAGGGTGCTCATACTGGAAACACTCAGAATGCTGCCGATCCGGGCGCGCAAAGGGGGAACATCGATCCTGATTATCGCCAACGGTTGTCGGTCAGCTATACCTATGAGCTTCCCTTCGGCAGGGGAAAGTCTTTTGGATCGGGCATGAATGCTTTCGAAGATGCGGTAGCTGGCGGCTGGCAGGTCAGTGGAATTACAACCATTCGAAGCGGCGAACATTACACACCGTTCCTGTCATTCGATCCAACAAATACAGGAACGGCGGCAATGCCGGACACCATTCATAACCCCTACGATTTTTCGTTCGATGTGGCGGGGCAAGCAGCACTTGGTTGTCCTACTCCAGGTCATCAGTCCCTCTTTTGTTGGTACAATCCGGCCGCTTTTGCCGTACCTGCTCTAGCTCCAGGACAAACGGTCGCTCACCTGTTCGGAAACGCGAAGGACGGGACCTTGGTTGGACCCGACCAGGTGAACTTTGATTTCGGGGCATCGAAGAACTTCCATATTACCGAGCGGCATATCGTTCAGTTCCGCGCCGAAATGTTCAACCTATTCAATCACCCACAGTTCGGATTGCCGGGGCGTAACCCCAACAATAATGGGGGAGCATCCATAACCGGTACGCTCCCCGACAACCAGCGTGAGATTCAGTTTGCGCTGCGCTACACGTTCTAGTACATGAGGGGAGCGGGAGATCGCTCATGGCGTTTCCCGCTCCTCAATGCATCGTCTCACTGATGGACCACTGATCCCGGCCGGCAGTTCTATTTACCGCCACGTCATGCCGAAGAATCTGGTTATCGGCAACAGATGCTTAAGCGGACTTGTACTGTTGTTGGCATGCTGGTCGGCGCAGTCTTCAGGGCAGCAACCGAAGACTGATAACCCTCAGGTCTACGTTGTCCCCTTCTCCCACCTGGATCTCTCCTGGGCATGCACACAGGAGGAATGCCTCAGTCGCGGAAATTTCATCATCAGCAAAGCGATCAAATTGGCCGAGCAGAACCCGCTGTTTCGCTACGTCATCGAAAGCGAAGTGTTCGTGGCGAACTTCGTGGAGAGCCATCAAGGCACCAAGGAACTCGATCAGTTTAAGCAGCTCGTGAAGGACGGCCGGATTGAGATTGCGCCTCTTTGGGCAGGCATTTATCAGAATCAGACGCGCGGAGAGGCACTGGTGCGCAATCTAATCTATGGCAAACGTTACGCGCACGAGACGTTTGGCGTCGATCCCACAGTTGCGCAGCTTACGGATATTCCCGGCTTCACGAGACAGTATCCGCAGATCCTGAGTAAGGCCGCCACGCCCTTCATGGTGATGACGCGAATGGGGCCGCGCGATCTGTCTTTGTTCCACTGGAAGGCTCCGGACGGGTCAGCGGCGCTCGTCTGGAGCACAATCAACGGATATGGGTGGGGCGTTGGATTGGGGCTGCACCTCGATTTGGACAAAGACCAGTTGCAGACGATTGCGCGAGATATCAACGCTGTGGAGGGTACGACAAAGAGTCCCGTGTACATGGGATGGGGCACCGATCTGTATGCACCCTCCGCCAAGCTGATTCCAAACATTGCGACGCTGAACCGGCAACTTGCTCCCACTCATTTTCGTTTCGCAACTGCCCAAGAATTCTTTCAGGACGCGGCGGCAACTTCCGGAATTCCCAATGTGTCCGGGGAGATCCCGTCGTCGTGGGCGAATCTGACGACCTCGCTGCTTCCCCTTTGGCTCCCGGCGATAACAGCCACGGATACCCTCGTGAACGCCGAAAAATTTGCTGCCATCAACTATGTGCTCGGGTATGCCCCCTACCCCGACAAAGCGTTCGAGTCGTTGTGGAAGAAGAATCTTCAGTCTCTGGATCACAACAATGATGGTCAGGGTGGGACGATCGGAGACGAACGCAAGCTCGAGTATGCACAGGAAGCGGAGTTCGGCGCTGGCCAGATTCTTCGGGATTCATTGCGCAACATTGCGGAACGAGTGCGCAATCCATTTCAAAGGAGTACGCCCATCGTCGTATTCAACCCGCTGAGCTGGACGCGAGACGATGTCGTCCGGACCCACCTGACCTTGTTCGGCGAAGTGGAAACTGGAGCGATCGATGACTACAAGAAGGGGATGCGCTTGTTGGATGAGACGGGGACATCCATCCCATTCCAGATAGAACAGTACAGCGACGGCAGCTCCCGGTCGCTGGATTTATTGTTTATTGCTCGAGCCGTGCCATCAGTAGGCTATAAAGCCTATTATCTGGTTCCCGACGACGCGCCGCAAAAGTTTTCGAACGGCTGCGACGTAAAGTTAGAGACTGACGATGCCGCAAAACAGGCAAACGATGCTCTCGGTTCAGACGCTCTGGAAAACGAGCATTACCGCGTCTCCGTAGAACGCTCTACGGGACGGATTGAGGTATTCGATAAGAGTCTGAAGCGAACGGTGAGTAAGGGAATCGAGATCGTTGCAGCTGAGGAGCGTGGGGGTGACGATCAAAACATAATTCTGCGAACGGGCCGAATGATTACGAACTCGGTGGATCACATTGCAATCGAGGAAAACGGCCCGATTGAGACGGTTCTGCGAATCCATGGAAACATCGGTGGAATTCCAGTGATTCAGAGGCTGAGGCTGTACAGAGAAGTGAAGAAGATCGATATCGAGAACGCGATTGAATGGACGCCGGGCCGCTCCATGAGTATCGAACAGATATTTCCTGTCCTGCAGCACGATGCGCAGGTCCGCAACGGCATACCGTTCGGCTCAGCTGCGAACTCTGATTTAATGGCTCACGCCGGCCCGCATTGGGAAGACGAAGTGTCCCGCGAGATTTGGAGCGGCTGGCGACAGATTCAAGACTGGGTTTTTGCGGGCAATAGCGACTGGGGATTCACGCTCAGCACCGATCACAATTTAATCGAGGTGAGTGACACGGCCATCACGGCCGATATGTTGCGGGGCACTCGCTTCAGCCCGGTGACGACCGTGCGAAGCGGTCAGACGATCCCGGATGTGCGTCCGCCGGCGGGCACTTACGTCTTTCGGTATTCGTTCACCTCCGGTCGCGGCGATTGGTCAGCAGGGAAGTCCTGGCAATCGGGGATGGCGTTCAGCGCGCCGCTGATTCCGGTGACCGCCGCAAACACGATGGCAGAAAGCCCTTTGCCGCCGTCGAGATCCTTCTTGTCGTTCGATGCCGACAATGTCGTGCTTTCAGCTATGAAGAAGGCCGATACAGGAGATGCAATTGTCGTGCGCGTTTTCGAAATTCAGGGCAATACCGCGGCAGGCAGGATAAACTTTTTGGGACGAGGGAGCCTTTTCAGAGAAGCCAACTTGCTTGAGGAGGAGTTGTTTACCGGAAAACAGGACAGTCTTCACATAAAGCCTTATGAGATTGAGACGCTGAAGCTGCCGGCCCAATAGTTTCCGCACTCTCGTTCCGCGACCACATCCATGAATAGAAGATGGTTCATTCGTAAGGGCGCCGCTGCCGCAACCATGGCCTGTCTGAAGCCCCCGGGTTTGTTTGCCTTCCAGACAGCTCCAGAAAGATCAGCCAAGTCCACCGGGAATATTCAGTTTGAGGAAATAGCGGCGAACAGCGGGGTCAGCTTTATCACAGCGAACTCCGCGACCCCCAACAAAAATCAGCCGGAGACGATGGTGGCGGGGGTCGCGCTGCTGGACTATGACGGCGACGGATATCTCGATATTTACCTGGTGAACGGTGCCGCGATCCCTTCATTGGTGAAAGAATCTCCACTGTACTGGAATAGCCTCTTCCACAATAACCGCGACGGCACGTTTACGGATGTGACGGAGAAAGCCGGTGTTGCGGGCAGCGGTTACGGAATGGGCGTCGCCGTGGGAGACTACGACAACGATGGAAGGCCAGACATTTTCGTCGCCAATGTTACCGGCAACCAGCTCTTTCACAACAACGGAAACGGAACATTCACCGACGTCACCGCCAAAGCTGGAGTGAGTGGGGGACTGCTGAACGGTTTGAAAATGTGGTCGGTGGGCGCGGGTTGGTTCGACTACAACAATGACGGATTGCTGGATCTTTTCGTCATCAACTACTGCCATTGGGAAGTTAACAAAGATCCTATATGCCTGCTCAACGGTACCGTGCGCGGATATTGTCATCCCAAGTATTACGCCCCGCTGCACAACACGCTCTACCGGAATAATGGAGATGGGACTTTCACCGATGTTTCCGAAGAAACCGGAATTGCCGCGAAGTTAGGAAAAGGCATGAGCGTCTCGTTCGCCGACTTTGATGGCGATGGATTTCTCGATGCCTTTGTCGCCAACGACACCACACCCAACTTCTTGTTCCACAATGTCGGCGGGAAAAAATTTGAAGAGATCGGCATGGAAGCCGGTGTGGCATACAGTGCGTCGGGTAAAGCGCTTTCCGGGATGGGTTCAGACTTCCGCGACATTAATAATGATGGGCGCCCCGACATCTGGCACACGGCGATCGAGCATGAAACGTTCCCGCTTTACCTGAATCGCGGGGCCGGTAATTTCTCCGACTCGACAGCGATGGCTGGCCTCGCCCTCGCGACAGCGAATATGTCCGGCTGGGGCAACGGCATCTTTGATTTTGATAACGATGGATGGAAGGATCTTTTCGTCGCACGATCGAATGTGGTCGACAACATCAGCGCCGTTTATCCGAACCGGCACTACACCGAACCCAATTCGATCTTCCGCAATATGCGGAACGGAAGATTTGACGACGTGAGTAGCGCGGCTGGCGCCGATTTCCAGCTGGAGGCCGCCCATCGCGGAGTTGCTTTCGGAGATCTTGATAACGACGGGCGAATCGACATGGTTGTTACGGTTTTGGGTGGTCCGGTCAAGCTGTTTCGCAACATCACAAAGAACGACAATCACTGGATACTGTTGAAGCTTGTGGGCACGAAGAGTAATCGCATGGCGATTGGCGCTCAGATCCAAATCATCACCGAAGACGGAAACACTCAGTGGAATCAAGTGAGCACGGCAGTGGGATATGCGTCTTCCAGCGACAGCCGCGTCCATTTCGGACTCGGATCTAACCGGCGAATCAGGGAGCTGTCGATCCGCTGGCCTAGCGGCATTAAACAGCAACTTCGGAACGTCGAAGTGGACCGGATCCTCGCCATCGAGGAGCCCCGCCAGTAGCTTAAATCAGCAAATTGTAATCACCGAGTCTCGTTCTGGGGACGTATACCGCTTGACCGATCGGCGACGTCCTGCTGACTAGCCGACCTCTTTCCATAGTCCACGCGCACCGACACGATCTCATAAGGATGCACAGGGAATGTAACTTCGCCCGATGGCGTGACCGCCACTGCACCGTCTTCGGATTCTTCCATCAGATTCGTGAGATGTGCCGCCGTGGCTCCGTTTGGAACCCTAACCTGAACGTTTCCCGATTTCCCCGCCCATTCATAGACTCGCAGCAAGAGCGCGTCACTATCTTCCGTTTTTTTCACGGCCGTGAGTACGACATTGTCTTGCTTGATTCCTACAAAAGAGTGCGCGGGCGGCAAAGCCCCGGAGTGCGATTGCACTTGCATGGCGGTCAACTTGTAGTTGAATTCGTAGCCGCGGCGTACTGTCAAAGCCTGCTTCCAGTCGCCCGCGTGCGGGTAAAGGGAATAGCTAAAACTGTGATGTCCGCGGTCGGCTTCCGGATCAGGCCAGGTAGGCGAGCGCAAAAGCGAAAGCCGCAATAGATTGCCTTTTGCGTCGTATCCATACTTGGATTCGTTGATCAGACTCAGCCCGTGATTTCCGTCGCCGAGATCTGCCCAGCGGAGTGCGGGAACCTCGAATTTGGCAGCCTCGAATCGGTTGTTGCGCGTGGTTGGGCGTTCGATCGCGCCATAAGGAATCTCGTACGTGGCTTCGCTGCTGGACGCGGCTAACGGAAAGGCCGCCTTCAGCAAAATGTGATTCTCATGCCAATCGAATTCGTTATGGACGTCCACTCGATCCAACCCAGCGTAGAGGGAAATATCTTGCACGAACTTCGAATGTTGCCATGTGCGCACGACGCGAATCGTCGCGCGCAAAGGGCCTTGTTCAATCAGCTTTACAGAATCGGGCGCATCGAGTTTCGTGAACTGCTGCTCGAAATCACTGTCGATATTCCAAGCATCGTAATCTTTAGGAGTGTCCTTGAAGGCAATGAGTTCGTTGCCACAACCGTTGGAGGCAATGAACTCGAATTTCGATCGCTTGTCGTAGAGGCTGCTGATGCAGGTTTTTGAATCGACGCTGAGCCGCAGAGCTGCGTTTTCCAATGTCAGTCCATTGGCCTTCAAGTCCGTTCCAGCAGTGCGTTCTCCAGGGATAACGTGAAACATGCGATAGCCGAGCGAAGGCACATCTTTCGCTTCGATTAGAAGTTGGTACGTGTTGAGAGCCGGGTCTCTGGAAAGCACTTGAAATGTCTGCGGCTTACCTTCGGAATTCACCACCGCGAGCGGTCCGGTGTGAGGCTCTGGCAGTTGTACGTCGACAGACACCAGATCCGTTCTATCCCACGCCAGGGGGTTCATGACGAGGACGGGAACTCCGCCGTCATGGGAACGGGTGTCGATCTGTTGTTCCAGTGTGTGCAAAGCTTGGGAAGAGACGTGCTCGGTGACTAGGCGAACGGAATCGTAGTCGCGCTGAGCGTCGCGATAAATCACGCCGATTCCTGAGCCCGCTGCCAGGTCGTGGAATTGATTGAATAGAACTTTTTTCCACGCTTCTGTCAGTTCGGTATTCGGATAAGGATCTCCGGAGAGCCACGCCAAAGACGCAAGCTTTTCGGCGTTGAGCATCTGCTCTTCACTTTCCCGCATGTTCCGCTTGTGCTGCGCCTGGGTCGTGAAAACGCCGCGGTGATATTCAAGATACAGCTCATCGTTCCAGACCGGCAGGCTAAACTTTCCTGCTGGTGCGACTGGCAATCGCGAGTTGCCTGCCGCCAGCGTCTTGTAGTTCCACACAGGTGCGTGTTCGGTATCTGCTTTCCCTTCGATATCGGAAAAGAATCCCTGAGCCACGCTGAAACTCGTCTTCGGGAAGATCGCATCAGAATTCGACCAGCGCATGCCACTGTCGAGCATGGCGCGTGTTATGCCGCCTCCATGATCGCCGATGCCAAAAAGGTGCATCATTTCGTGCGCGCCCGGATTGAGCGCTTCGCTGGTGGCAAGATCTCTCGCCATTCGCAGTGGTTCGATGTCATTCACGTAGTCGTGTGGGAAATATGTAAGAACGCGGCTGCCATCCGGAGATTGCCACCAGAAGATCTTCAGCGGTAGCTGATTGCTGTCGTTCCAGGCCATCTTCTGCGTGACGAAATAATCAATGCCAGACTTCTTGTAGATCTGGGGCAACTGCCAGTTGTAACCAAACGAATCCGGATTCCATCCGATTCTCACATCGACGCCGAACTTGTCCTTGAAATAGCGCTTCCCGATCAGCAACTGCCGCACGAGCGATTCACCGTCCGGCATGTTCAGATCAGGTTCGACCCACATCCCGCCAACCATCTCCCATCGCCCTTGTTTCACGCGCTCCAGGATCTGCTGGTTGATTGACGGATATTTCTCGACCATCCACTCGTTGTAGGCCGCGGCAGACTGCGCGTATGTCGCCTGCGGATACTCATCCATAAGTTGTAGCGTAGTGCCGAATGTCCGGCGTACTACGTCCACGGTTTCCGTCCAGGGCCAGAGCCATGCGGCGTCGATGTGCGAATTGCCGACTAACCAGATAGAAGATTTCTGCAAGTCAGCCTTGAGCGGATCGAGCGCTGCCGTTGCGCTGGTCAGTGATTTGTCGAAAGCCGGCTGGTCGGCTTTTCCTAGGGCGTTGAGATCAACCGCAGCCGCGGATTCGGCGAGGCCCGTCTTCAAACTTTGCGAAACCGAAGAAAATGGAGCAAGGATCGAAACTGCTCCCATCTCCTGAAACAGTTTGGTTGGATCAGGCCGAGTGCCCGGATACTCAATGCGCAGTCGCACGCCGACAAAATGCTTCTGATCGACCGAGCGGAGCAGTTTCACCGCGACCAGAACCCGATCGCCCACACGCGCGCTCTCGAAAAGCACAACGGGCTCCAGTTCGTCGCCCATGGCGATTCTTCGTCCATTGAAATAGAGGATCTCTGTGACTGGCCCGTTCGCGTCGTACTGGAAGTCGAACCAAATCCTGGCTCCGGTCAAATCGTACCCGTTTAGATTCTTGGGAATCTCGATCCAACGGCGATACCACACTGCGTCGTAGGGAGCGGTGGTGCCCGGTCCGACTTCATTCCACGAACTGTCGTCAAGATCGATTGATTCGCCATGGGGAATGTCGCCCGGATGAATCTTCCACTTCTCCGCTGGCAGGTACGCTAGTTGGTTGAGTTGGGTCGCAACCGATTCAACCTTTCCCACCTTTGAAGATGTCAGACGTTGCCAGTTCACCGCTTGCTTATCGGAGCCAACGGACCACGCTCCCTGGATGGTCTGCGAGTCGGACGACAGCGAACCGTCATACGAGATTAGGCCGGCGCGAAAGTGCACTGCGGAGTTTTCCCTTGAAATCGTGTCTACCGCATTGTCGAATACAAAATTGTCTGGAGCGTCAAGGCTCGCGGCGGTGCCGCGCTCCGATCTTGAGATACGCAGTTCATAACGCACGGGCAATCCATGCTCCTCCACGGAAGCTTGCCAACTTCCTTGCAGATCCTGGGCGGAACACACACCGGACAACAACGCTGCGATGCAGAAATAGACGAATCTCATTGCGGCTCCATGCTTAACTTTGCTCAATTCGAATCGGATGTTTGGCAGAACGGCTGCGGATGTGAACTTCCTTTCGATTGTGTATCAAGGTCGCAACTCAATGGCCGAAGCATTCCAAGCAGATACTCGCAGGAGAAGATCGGCGCGGCTTGCGACCCGTGGTTTTGTGATAGGGTCCAATCCTGCCATATCCAACCGCACTGTGCCTTTCAGCGTCGCGGTTTCGCCCGGTGCCAGCCAGAAATAATTGTCACTCCAAAGCACGGAATAAGTATCAGGCTCAAGCTGAACTCGCACCGGATAAGCAGGCAATTTGCCAGCATTGGTTAAGGTCACGCTCAGTTCGGCTTCCTTCGCAGATCGAGGTTCAAATTTCGCGGCTCCTCGCAGGGACGTGGAAAGCGCCGCCACCTGCGGCTTCAGCCACGGTCCAGTTTGCGTTAGTGGCTCGAGCACCGGCGCTGCTTGCCATCGCTTGCGAGCGTCCGGACCGGCGAGCATATGTAGGATTCTTAACCAATATACTCTCTGAGAGATGAGAACTTCATGCGCGTCGCGAAGGCTTAGTTCGAGAAACAAGTATCCCTCAGTCGTGTTGGCCGGTATCGCCCACTGCATCTCATGGGATTCACTGGCACGACCATTGGGAGGAAACTCAGCTGCCCATTCGTCTTCGTGCACGACTTGCAGCGCCTGGTCGAAAATACGGCCCCGAATGCGGGCGCCTTGCACGCTTTGGGTGGCATCGTTCAGGGCAAAAACGGAAGCCTTGAACGTATCGCCCGGTCCCCACGAGAAAAAGCCGGTGTCCGCCATAACGTGAATCGCTTCGTTCGCCCGCTTGGCAGCATAATAAGGAATTTGCGGTTGGCCGCACCAATCGATCAGATGCCAGCTATTACAGATTGGCCCGAGAGAATTGTAGGTCCATAGCGCTTCGCCTCCCGTGTATGGAAACTGGGCGCGCCAATGTTCGAGCACGCACGCGATGTTGTGCTCGTATCCCATCTGACTGCATTCGATGAGATCTTCCAAATCTGCTTTTCCGAAATCGTCGTACCACGATGCTCGTTGCCAGCTTTTGATGAAGGTGTACCACAATTCAGCGCTGCGGTCGCGAATCGTGGGATACCGGTGCTTGAAAGTTTCGACGTCATAGCCTACCGGTTTCAGAGCGAGTTCTGCGGGAGGAATAATGCGCCTCAGCAACGAGAGATTGGCGAAGCTGCTGAACGACCACTCGGAGATGAAGTTATGCCCTCGATCATAGATCTTGTGATACCAATTCTCGTCAGCGGTATAGATTTCCTGCGGATCGTAGGCGTGATAATCGCCTCCGCATGGTGAATTCATGCGGAAGGCCCGGCTGCTATCGTAAGCGGCGAAAATCTCGCGCACCAGTCCTAGCAGCGGCTCGATCCCATCTGCGAAGGGATCAAATTCATTTCCCCCGACATAGATTGCAGTTGATGGATGCTGCCGGAAGCGCAGCACGCTCTGCGTCAACTGTTCTCGCCACACTGCCAGCTGCGTAGTCCCAGGCGTATCGGCCCAATTGAGTGGCACCTCCTGCCAAACGAAAATGCCGTTTTCGTCGCACAGGTTATAAAACTGCTCCGTCTCAAAGATCGAGGTTCCACCGTTCAGCCGGAGCATGTTGAAGCCGCTCTGTTTCGCGGCGCGTACCATCCACTCTTCGCGTTCCGGTGCAAGCATCAAGACATCGTCGCTGGTCATCCAGCATGCGCCCTGCGCATAAAACGGACGCCCGTTGACCACCCACAAATATTTGTAGGCTTCGTCTTCGAGAGTTCGGTCGGCCGGGGTTGCCCGCGGGCTGTCAGGGCTTAGAGGATTTCGCTTCAATTCCAGCGTGCGGATGCCAAATCTGCTCGTAATGAAATCAAGTTGCTTATCATCCTTAAAGAGTCTCAATTCCAGCCGGTAGAGCGGCTGCTCGCCCATTCCATTCGGCCACCACAACTTGGCGTTGCTAAGTTCGACCTCTCTCTCCCAAAATGAGTTTCCGTTGGGAACCTTCTGGTGTGACTTCTCCTGCCACACAATTTGCTGCGTGGATTGCTCGACGATCCGGGCATCGATGAGGCCCTCAAACAAAACTCCAGCATTGGTCAACATCGTTTGCGCCCACAACGAAGCCGCACCTTGCCGAATCGCATCGGTTCGCACAAATGGCGCTTCGAGATAAGCTTGCCCGGTGGCTACCAGTCGTATGGGCTGATAGACGCCCATGGTGCGATATCGATTCCCCCACTGGTAGCTCTCGCCATCCTGAGCGTCGGGCTTCACAACTCTTGGATTGCGATTCTCGCTGGAACTCTCATAGTTGGGCAGCAAATCATGAGGTTCATGCACCAATCGCACCAGTAACTCATGCTCTCTTCCAGGGACGACTCGGGCGCTGATGTCGAAGGTCGGTCCCCCGTAGGCGCCTTCATGTCCGCCAAGATATTCCCCATCAAGCCAGACCATGCCCAAATAGTCCAAGCCGTCGAATCTTAGTCGTATTGTCGAATCGCGCCATGTCTCCGGAATCACAAACCTCCGACGTAGGTACCAGTCCCATTGCTGGATCCACTGCAGCTTTTTGAAATTTTCTCCGTACCAGAGATTTGGTACTACACCCGCCTCCATCAGGGCATACTGAATCGGCCGCGGCATCGAGGTCTGAGTCCACGAACTCCCTGATGCATATTGGCCCGGAGGGTCATTGTCATTGGCTCCCAGCAACTCCCATCCTTCCCGGAGCTGCATTTCTTGCCCTCCGTTTAACGCGGCCGCCGCGGTGTATTCCGGTCTCGGTTGCACGGGAGTTGGAGCGAACGACCGTTGCGCCGCGAGTTCTTTCAATTCCTCCATTTCGCTCTGCGCCGCGACCTCGCCCTGCTGGAGTTTCGGCTCCTGCGCTGACTCTTTGGAGGACGTTTTGCTAGCCTGCCCGAATGCCGGGGTGATTGCTGCGGCAGCGCCCGCTCCAAATAATGTCAGACAATCACGCCTGGAGATACCCTTCCTGCCCATGTATGGTTCCTCGAATCCCAATGATTTCTGAGAATTGACGGTCGGATATCGATCGTCAGGCTCAATGCGTGCGCAAGCCGCGACTCTCGGATTGCGGAACATTGAATTGCGGCGAAACGAAGCGCGCTTATGCTACAAAATCCACTTTCGAGCGTCAACCTTTAATTGTACGGAAGACCGTCCGTTATACGGGATGCCAAACGTTGTACAATCGTTGCCGGTACCATGAACCCAGAAACTGCAACCCGCACTACGTCGCTTCTTTTTCTTGCCACTTTAATTGTCGTTGCCGTCTCACCGGCGGCCGCGCGTGCAGGTGCGCGTGCAGAAGCAGGGAGGTCGTCTGTAGAAGAACAGGCCCGCAAGTTGGTAGAAACTGGTCAGACTGGCGAGGCGGAGAGGATACTTCGGCAAGCGCTCGATGCACATCCAGCGGATCTCGATGCGAGGTTACTCCTCGCCAACATTTATGCAGGAAGCAGCGAACTGAGCCAGGCGGAACATGAGTTTCGGGAAGCCGTTCGCCGTCATCCTGAGTCGGCTCGGGCAGCCCTGGCCATGGGCAATTTCTACGTCAGTACCGGGTCGCTCAACCAGGCTGAGCAGGTGTTTTCCCAAGCCGTTCGTCGCTATCCGCAAGTGAACGAACTGCGGACGCAATTGACTGTGGTGCTGGCTGGAGAGCACAAGTATAAAGAAGCTCTTGTTCACCTGCGGCTGATCGGAAAGCCGAACGACCCTGCGCTGCTCGTGCGTAATTACCGGCTGGCAGCTTCGATCTATTCAGGTCTCGGGGACAAGAGCGGGGCGGCCCACAATATGGAAAGCGCGCTGGCGGTGATGCCTGCGAACCTGCAATTGCGGCTGCTCGCTTCTCTGACCGAGGCAGATGCAGAAGACTGGCGCGCCTGCGCACGAGACGTTGCTCCCTTGTTTGCGGAAAATCCGATCCCCAAGACAGGTCTGCTGTTGCTTCACGCCCAACTGGCCACACATCAGGATTTCACGAGGACTCTCCAAACTCTCCGCGCATTGAATCTGCCTGATGATCAACGGCTCGATCTTCGAGTTCACTCAGCGGAGGTTCTTGCCTCCGCCGACCAACACGAGAGCGCCGCTCAAGAATTTCAGGATGCAGTCGCAATCTCCAACCCCGTCGACCCAACTCTCCTTTACAACCTCGCCGTAGAGCAATATGCCGCAAGCGAGTTTGAAAAGGCAGAGTCCACTCTGGATCAGCTTCGCCGCGAACAAGATTCTGCTGAGATAGAGGACTTGGCCGCGGATATCGAAGAGCGGCGCGGCGATTCTGCGGCCGCCCTGCGCAGCCATCAGAATGCCGTCACCTTGGCGCCGAACGAAGAGCGCTATCGCTTAGCCCTCGGAGCTGCATTGATGAAATATCACGCGTACGAGCCCGCCGCCGAAGCGTTCGAGCAAGCAACCCGCCTGTTCCCGTATTCAGCTCGGGCGTATGTAGGATTGGGAATGGCTGAGTACCTTATCGAAAAATACGACGAAAGCGTCTCTGCTCTTTTGCGCGCCGCGCAGCTCGATAGTAATTCGGAAAGAGTGCTGAATTATCTGGGCGCTACCCAGGCAGAGAGTCCCGCTGGCCCTTCTCCATCGGCACTGGATGCGATCTGTGGTCGTGCCCAGACTCATCCCCGTAGTTCCATTCCCGCTACCTGGTGCGGTGCGCTGCTTTTTCGCAAAGCTTATTTGGCGGGGGACCAACCGGGCGCTCGATCTGCGATCCAACGACTCCGCTTCGCCACCACACTGGCTCCGAAAGACCCAATCGCCAATTGTTTCCTGGGCCGTGCTCTTATGTGGACCGGACAAAACGCGGAGGCGCGTCATTTGCTCGAGGTTTGCGTCCAACTTCGACCGGAATCCGCCGAGGAGCATTACCGTTTGAGCCGCCTCTATCAGGAATTAAGACTCAAGCAGGCGGCGGCCGAACAAGACGCGTTGGCCTCAAGACTGAGTGAGCAACCCGATCGTGATGAAGACGTGGCTCAAAAACTCGCCAGAGAAATGCTAGACGAGCGCCAGAGCACCGACGCTGGCAAATGAGGCGGAGCCGATCGTCGACGCCTATCATAAAACTGAGTTCCGTAATACGGATGAATGACTGAGATTCCGTTGCGTTCGTGTAGGATACTTGCCTCTCGGGAACAAGGCCGCTAGTCCCAGGGAATGCTGCAATCGGCAGGGAATTGCACGAAAGGAAGACACGGGTCTCGGAATGTCCTTCTCTCTTCACTGGATCGACTGGTGTGTCTGTCTGGTTGTATTAGGGTTCAGCGTTTTTCTGGGTCTCTATTTAGCCGTCCGCAAGAAGTCTTCGCTCGATAGCGCTCATTTTTTTCTCGCCGATCGAAGCCTGTCCTGGCCTCTAGTGGGCGCGTCGTTGTTCGCTACGAATATAGGCGCCGAACATCTGGTGGGGCTTTCTGGCGATTCTTACCGCTATGGCTTGGCGGCGGGTACGGTCGAGCTTACCACCTGCATCTGTGTCGGTTTTGCGGCGGCCTTTCTTTATCCCTTCTACATTCGCAATCGAGTATTTACCACTCCCGAGTTTCTTGAGACCCGCTACCATCCGGCGGCTCGCGCATTCTTCTCCGGACTGATGCTGGTCATCTCCATCACTACGAAAATGGCTTTCCATCTTTATGCCGGTGCTCTTGTGCTACGAGGATTGATCGGTTGGGACGTGATGACCGTTGTATGGATTATGGGGGCCGTCGCTGCCTGCGTAACCATCATCGGCGGATTTACAGCCATCGCTTATACCGATTCCATCCAGACCGGCATCATCATCCTCGGCTGCGGTTTGATGGCCCTTACAGGCCTGCATAAAGTCGGAGGATGGCACGCGCTCGTCGCGCGGGTTCCCCAGGCCGTGCACATCGCCAAGCCTTACGACGATCCGAATTATCCGTTTCTGGGAGTGATTCTTTCTGCATTCTACGGGGGCATTTTTTACTGGGGAGTGGATCAGGTGAATGTGCAAAGGGTCTTGGGCGCGCGGAATGTCGACCAGGCTCGCTGGGGCGGGATGTTCACCATTGTTTTGAAATTCCTTCCGGTTTTTATCTTTGCTCTTCCCGGCGTAATTGCGCTCGCGCTTTTTCCTGGAAGAGAGAGCAAGACCACGTTCGTCACTCTGCTCAACGAACTTCTGCCGACGGGAGTCCGAGGACTGGTTCTTGCCGCCCTCCTGGCATCCTTAATCTCCTCCACTCTGTCTGTGATGAACTCGGTTTCAACGCTCACCGTGCGGGATTTCATTTTGCACTTTCGTCCGACCACCAGCGAACGAGCCCAGGTATTGCTGGGTCGCATCGTAATCGTAATCTCAACTTTGCTCGGCATTGTGGCTGCGTACGCTGTGTATCGAACTCCCGACGGCTTGTATAAATATCTTCAAACTGTCTCCATCTACCTGATCATGCCCGTTGCACCGGCCATCATATTCGGCATTGTCAGCAAGCGCGTAACGGCCATGGGAGCTCTAGCGTCCGTTGGGGTGGGATGTATTCTGGCTTCCATCTTTGTGACCGATCAGTTGCTCGGGGTCGCAAGAGGATCCATTTTGTTTCCCTGGCTTCATACCAAGCTGACGCTCAATTACACGTACCGCGGTTTGTGGGGAAGCTTGGCCGGAATTGCAACCTTGTTCTTTGTCTCGTCGTTCACCCGGAAGACAGATCCGGCCAAGTTGGAGAAACTGACTATAAGCTGGAAAGGAAAGTCAGAACCCTTCCGAGGCCTTTCTGATTGGAGGCTGCAGTTGGCCCTGCTCTCGGCGATCACCGTAGTCCTCTATTGGGCGATCTGGTAGATTGCCGGGACGCATTCGGGAACTCGAAACGTGAGCACTGGCGTTCCTTCGGTGCGCCCTGCTGCCTCCTCATCTGATTCTGGAATATTTGGCCCGCTCGTCGCTAGCTACCCGGCCAGCTCTTGCTCCGCCCCACGAAACAGCGCCCGCATGGCGCGCACTACGAGCCGGGTCAAAGCCACGATGATCACCGCCAAAATGGCCGCGAGTGCGCCTGCCACGTACGGGTGCCGCGTCGCCAGCCACGTTAGTCCGATGGCGAAAACATCTTCGCCAACACTCAGCGTGACATTCGATAAAGGCTCAGGGGACGGCGTCACCGCGGCCCGCGCAGCCGTCTTGCCACTATGCGCGATCAGCGCGATAGCGGCACCCAGCAGGGTCGCGAGCAACTGGTGCTCGGGAGACAGTTGGCTGGTGGCTCGGTAGGCCAGCAATCCTGCAACCGGAACCCGGATAAAAGTGTGCAGCGCGTTCCAGATCAGATCGAAGGCGGGAACCTTGTCGGCAAAAAACTCGATGGCGAACAGGACTAACGCCGCGGCGATGACCGGCCACGATTCCAGCAACTGCAGTCCGGGAGGAAGTGGCAAATGACCGAATCGCGCCAGCAATCCAAGAACCGCCACCGTTGCGTAGAGGTTCAAACCTGCAGCGAAGCCGATCGCGGCCAGCAGCGCGAACAATTCTCCCGGCGGGATTTCGAGGACGTTGAGCACGGGACGTTCGCAATCTCAGAACGAAATCATACAGACTCCCAAGCGGTCAGTTGCGGATTTTCAGCCGGTTGCACACCGACACTGCCGCTCTGCCTGTTCGGCGGCCGATGGTGCCGCTTGTCTCCGCAATCTTGATCGGCCGGTTTTGCCCCAAATGCAAAGGGCCGCTCCAAAGAGCGGCCCTTAAACCTTCGTGACGACTGTGTTCTTATAGTGTGGACTCGATCTCAAAGCCCCAGGCTTCCAAGAGCGGCTCAGGGATGTACTTCGAGTTTTTGTTGCGCCGCGCCCACTCGCGCAAGCGAGTTGACCGCAGGTACTGGTCGGGCGAAAGCTTGTACTCGCGCACAACCTGTTCGAATTCGGTGATGGTCGGGGTAATGGGCCCGATCGGTTCAGGCTTGCCCCAGTTCGGATTTCCGCGTCGTTTGGCCATGAAAGAATGCCTTTCCACTCACAGGAATGAAACCGCTACTCCCACTTAAATATAGGATTCTCCGAATCTCCCTTGAGATTCACTTATCGAAACGCCCTGCACACAAAAAATAGGCCGGAAACTCCTCAAGCACAGCAGAGCTGATCGGAGACTCAGTATCTTACGGTCGATTTAATCGAAAAGTCAATGAAAATTTCTTCGCGCCTGGTACCCCGGAATCGACTATCTCACTGAAGGCCCAATACTTAGCATGGAATCTGGCCCGACAGTACGAGCGAAATGTTAGCTCGCGAGATATCTTATTGTGAATGAATGTTACTCATTTGGTTAACACGGGTCGGCAGTCCCGCAAAGCGCCAAAGTTCGGGATTACCGGCGTAACCGCGCATCGCGGACAGCAGTTGATCACCCTGTGGAATGGACATAGAGTTCAGCTAGGAAGGTACTTTCCAAAATCGGCGCCTGTAACGGCGGAGTCTTGCACCAGCGGGTTCCTGGAAGGTAACTTGAAATGTGCGGCCCATGACTCTGAAATCATTAGTTTTGTGCTCCGACGAAAAGATCGTGCGGGTCCTGCGCCGGGTCCTTGGCGACCTCGATATTGACCTCGAATTGTGCCCCGATTCTGAAGCCGCGCTACGTAAGCTGACGCGCCAGAGATTCGAAGCCATCATTGTCGATTGTGAGGCTACTGGAGCCTCGGACGTTCTGCGCAGCGCCCGCAGCGCACCCTGCAACAAACTGGCGGTTGCCGTCGCCATCGTCGAACCCGTCGTTGGCCTAAGAGCAGCCTTTGGACTGGGCGCGCACTTCGTTCTTTATAAGCCGGTTTCGAGTGAACGAGCCAAATCGAGCTTCCGCGCCGCTCGCGCCCTCATGAAAAGCGAGCGCCGCCGGAATGCGCGGGTAGCAGTTCAAATTCCTGTCACCATGCAGAGTCCCGATCTCGGCGGAAGTATGAGGGTGAATACCGTCGACGTGAGCGAAGGTGGCATGGCCGTCAGCCTTCCCAAAGGCCGCCGTCCGACTGGCCGTTGGCGTATTTCGTTTACCTTGCCCGGAACCAAACATTCCTTGGACCTTTCCGCCGAGTTTGCCTGGGAAGGCTCCAGCAAACACGCGGGCCTGCGCTTTCTGCAGACTTCTCCGGAAGCCACCCTTCAGTTGCGGGGGTGGCTCAAGCAGAACTCGCCCGATACCGAACAGGATGATCCGCCCATTCGCTGCCAACTTTCCGATCTGAGTTTGGGCGGATGTTATCTGGAGATCTCGTCACCATTTCCGGTGGCGACGCGTGTGACCCTGTCGATGCGCGCCGCCAGCATCGCAGTCCGCGCTCAAGGCGTGGTCCGGGTGATGCATCCCGACAAAGGGATGGGCGTGGAGTTCGTGCAAGCTACGCCCGAACACCGTTCCGCGGTGGAAAAATTCTTGGGCGTGCTCACCCAGAACCGTGCTTTGCTGCCCGAGCTGCTGGTGCAGCCAGACGGATTGGAAGCGAACTCGGCCCGCACGAACCCGTCGCCGGAAAACAGCGACGATCCGCTCCTGCAATTGTTTTACGGAGACGCGCTCGCCACAGAGGAATTTCACGAAGCGTTACGCAAGCAGCGCGCGATCCCGGCAGCGATGGCAAACCGCGCCGCAGCCGGTGCCCAAGCCTGATCCGCCCTCGTTCTCTCATTCCCAACCCTTGTATCTCCGTCGATAGCTTAACGGACGTAGCCTGAAAAACGTCCGTTCCAGCGAAACCGGCTGACCAGGAAACGGATGTGTAAAATCGGGCAACGTGCCCTATCATGAGTAAGACAGCCGCGCGCGGGCGTGGCGGAATGGCATACGCAGCGGACTTAAGGAAAACTTGAGTGCTCGTCTGGGAAACCGA
>Ga0187805_10000040_pt1 | contig 38662 bp, 27 predicted proteins | sample NC_wetland_sal_i_6_FD_132965 | JGI IMG/M metagenome (GOLD analysis project Ga0187805, IMG submission 132965) | Wetland sediment microbial communities from Neuse River Estuary, North Carolina, USA - Control_5 | ecosystem: Environmental > Aquatic > Freshwater > Wetlands > Sediment | place: USA...
CAATGGCGAGGTAAGTAGGCGTCTCGACAACCGTCTGCACAATTTACATTGTACTCCATTGGACACCACACAGTCAAGTGAAAATGTATGCCATTGGACACCAACAGTATAGAGGTGTTCGATGCGGAAAACTTGCTCGGTGAGATGCGGAATTCATTCCGTGCCCCATCTGGGCCAGATCACGATGAGTGGCGGCCATAGGTACGACTCGGAATGCAAACCGACTGTCTTCAATAGACGCTGCAGCTTTTCGCTTTGCCGAACGCCGGAGCCACGCACTGGCCCCGAAATCGGATTTCGGGTCGTGAACTCCCAACGGATCGCATGATTGAACAAGAGTCCCAGTGTTTTTCTAATCTTCGCTTTGGTTCCCCTTGCCAAGCACAGGCCCCGCAACCAGTTCTCTACTTCAATCGTACGAACCTCGCTTATCTTGGTAGACTGCCACCGAGGTAGCACCCACTTGTTGAGGACTGAGTTGCAACGGCTTCTGGTGGAATATGCTTTGCCTTCATCACCGAGATCGATCAATTCGTGAGCGCGAAAGTGGGCCACCAGTTCTCCAATCAATGCCGGGTTCCCTACCCCGTGCTGATCCGCAGAAGCTTGCACTCTCGCGCGCTCTGCAAACCTTTCGTCAGCGTCATCATTGAGCCCCGTCATCTCGTATTCCATCTCTCGGCTGGTTCTTTTTCCAGTTAGTCGATCTTTTATGTCGTTACTTCGGGGGCAAAGAAACCGATCCTGCCGGCGAACAGAGCATGCGCCTCCATGAATTCGTTGCCCGTGAGATCTGCAGCGGCAACCAGACTCAGCCAACTGTGTAACAAGTCGGCATATTGGCAAATGGGACGTTTAGGCGCGAGTTGGCCCTGAGCCCGTGCAAAAACGACTCCACTCTCCACCTTGATTTCCATGATTGGCGGTTCAATGAAGGTCGTGTCCAGAACGAATGCCACGACTGCCGCCATGACGCCTGACAGCCGAGGGAATTTATCGGGATGCAGTTTTCGCACAAGTGCGTCGTGCAGGGGTGATGAAATGACTTTCTGCTGAGTATTCACGCCTGGCTCCTTAGGACAGTGGTCAGGCATCAGGAAGGACCGAGAAAACAAAAGCCGCCTGCGTCAGGCGGCGATATTCTCGCTGGAGACGTTGCGGGTTTCCCGCCACATCGAGCCTTTTGGGGCTCTGGCACCTTGCGTCTCCTACGCAGGTTGCCGGATCGGTCGAAGCCGATCACTCCTGATGCTGCTTAAATTATAGCGGTTCTCGCACGACTACGCAATTACGAAGGGATCGCGGATTTGCAAGCAAGACTCCTGAAAACGCCGGTAACTCCTGGATCGGCAAATGCGCCGTCTAGCCACGAACCAAAACCGTTACTTGCCAGAGTGTTGGCAGCAGGTCGAGTATATCCTCGGCGGCGGGATGCCCCCGGGGCCTTTCCGAGACTGGACGTCTCGAGCAGCTCGCACATCTTGGCGGTTCCACCCCAGCGGGATGCTGGTCCAAAAAACCTATCCTTCGTCCGGGCGGGAAGTCCGGGCCCACAGCAAAAATAGCGTTCGATCCGAGGAAGGCACTTTGTGCGTCGCTTGATCTCCAATGGCGACCGCTTTGATGATCCCGCGAAATCGTCGCTCGTCGTATGAGCAGGATTTCCGAAGTTTATTGCTAGTTTTCGACGACAAAGCGCGCGAGACCATGTCCCTGCGGATTTCGTGAACGTGCAACTGCGACGCGATCTTCGCTGAAATCCGGAGGAGGAGTATGAGTGCGAATGAGCATCCTAGCGGAAACAAGAAGCAGTCGAAGCATCCCGAAAGCGAGACTGTCGCAAACCTGCGTTATCTGATCCGAGGATTGGAATCTAGATCGATTTTCTTAAACCACACTCCCAGAGATCGCAAGAAACGGTTGCTGAAAATCCGCGAAGAACTTACCCGAATAACACAGAAGGAAGCCCGTTTTCTATGCAACTGCCAGCAGATCACCGTGGCCTTCAGCAGGTTCTGGGAAGAGTTCGCGGCCAAAATGAACATCCCCTGCCCCATCCACGGTCCCTGCCGACTCGGAATAATCGTTTCTTTTGGGGACTATCCGGAGGATGCCCCTAATAACCGGCGGCTTGACGAATTAGTACGGGACTATCGCCGCCGATGTGTCACTTACCGAAATTCGGAGGTTGAACACGATGAGCCCTAAAAAGCTGCGCTGTACAGCGCAGACAAAAAACGGGAAGCCATGCGGCGCCGCGCCAACTCCGACCGGTTTATGTTTCTTCCATGGCAACCCCAACAAAGCCTCAGAGTTGGGCAGGATTGGTGGAAAACGAAATCGTCGTCCCAAGGAGGAGCACGCGCGTCCTGTGCTCAAATTAAACGGTGCCGCTTCAGCATCAGACAGACTTGACTCGCTGTATCACAAGGCTTTGTCAGAGAAGCTGCTTACGGCCCAAATAGGCGTTACGACTCGGATGGTTCCGGCTGGCTCCGGCGCCACGCGCACCAAGGTGACCCCAAATAGACTGAGGAGTGCCAGCATGGCCACGCAGGCGGCGACATAGCGTGCGCCCGGCGCTCGCAACCGGGTCACGGAGCAAGGTTGCGGTATGCGTAAGGCGGATCGCTGCCATACTGCCCGTCGGGGGAAAAGTTCCGTTGAGGGGATCGAACAACTCAGCCGAATTGTCGCTGTCGTTCCCTCCGGCCACAAGGACTTTCCCCGTACATTGAGCGTTATGCCCTGACGCAATTTTATTTTTGCGAATTTCGCGCGAAAGAGTTTTTCAACACCCACCCCTGATTGCGTCAGTTAGCAATGCATCCGGTTACGCGGCGGTTCCTGACGGTTTTGGGCACGGGCCAGGAATAAAGTTAGTAAACTCCTGTCGCCAATTTTATTTGACTTTCCATCAGACGGGAGAGCAGCATACTTCCGCAGCAAGTTTGCCTGCCGGTTGGGCTGGATGCGTTCGTCGCGGAGCATTGCCCTTGGGCCTCGCCAGATGCCCACTAAGTCACGCGACCACTTCCTATCGCGGCACAGCGTCCTCAGAAAATTGACTCGCGCAGCTGTGTTGACGTTGTCCGAAAACTGCCAACCTTGTCCAGAGAGGAACAAAGGAAGAAAGGAAGAAAACGCGCACATATGGAAGAATCCTTCCTCGAGTCTCTTCGATCTCTTATTAATGCGGTGGAAGTCGTCCGGGTTTTTGAGCCTCGCAACGATCGTGCTCATAGAAAGCGAATAAATGCAATTCACAGGGTGATTAGGGAAATGGTATTGAAGGAATCTCGTGAGTACTGCAACTGTAGATCGATCACGACAGCGACCAGCGCAGATTGGCGAGAATTTGCGGACGAGATGAATAGACTATGCCCGTTGCACGGTCTTCGTCGGTTAGGACATATTGTGTGCGTATCAGGCTATGCCGATGAAGGAGATCCTGACGACCGCCGGTTGACGGATTTGTTGCAGGAGTATAACCGATGCATCGCCAATACTTTGAACTTGACTCAATCCAAATAGCGAAGGCCACAAATGGACCGTAAGAAACCTGAAAGACGGTGTACCGGGACCACGAAAGCAGGTCGCCGCTGTCGTGCTGCCGCTCTAAAAGATAGCGATCTGTGCTTCTTCCATGCAGACCCGGTTGAAGCCGCGCGATTAGGAAGGATCGGTGGCAGAAAAAATCGGCGCGCATTAGAGGAAAACAGCAATCCCCTTCCTGAATTGAAGAGTCTGAGGGACGTTCAAAATCTATTCGCCCGGTTGGCCATAGAAGTCTACTCGGGGAAAAAAGATCCCAAAATTGCTATGGCTGTGAAAGCCGCGCTCTCCGGTTATCTTCAAGTTTTCGAAAACCTTGAGACTCATGACCAAATCACCGAGCTGCAAAACCAGATTGATAGATTAAACGCGATCAGACGTGTGTCCGAAAACGATGCTGCGATCTCGACCAACTTTACTGATCTCGAAGCTGAAATTGAGGAGGCCCCGGGCAAGCTCGGTATTAACCCACCCGTTGGTGCCAAGAATGTGAGTGGGGCAGCGACGGAAACCGGCAAGACGAACCCGAATAGAACCAACGGGGACTACGAGTTCAGCCCTAATCTATCTGCATCTCGCAACGGCCTAATAGGGACCACAGGCGAAACACAGTTGAGCCACCGTCAGCCGGGTCAGCCCCAGGTACTCTCAGACTGGGAATTTTCTGGAAATCACGGTCCTGATTCGCACCTCGCCCTCGAACCACAACCAGTCCCAGGAGCTCTGTGGCGAAAGGCCCCACCAAAACCGTTTTGGAGCAATGTTGGAAAAATCGAGAAATGACGCGTGGCGTAATGCTACGAATTGCGGTCACGCTGCACCTACTGACCCATCATCACAGGGACAGCCCTGCATCTCAGGGAGACAGGATAGCGAGAAAATGCAGAAACCGCTCGGAGAATTCCAGAGACGTTTGCGCCGACTAATCTCTTGGCAAAGAAGATTCGAACTCTCGACTCAGAACGAGAACACTCAGCTATTGAAGCACACAAAGGGATTCATTCAGCCACGGCTTGAACTCCGAATATTGATGGCTCGACACGGCTCAAGCCATTGAATTCCTTGAAGCCATCTCGACAGGTATGCACTGAACTTGGCGTCCCCGACGGGATTTGAACCCGTGTTACCGCCGTGAAAGGGCGATGTCCTAGGCCGGGCTAGACGACGGGGACTCTTTGAAAGTACGAGTGCCGGAAGAACTTCCATGGTAGCAGCCGCTTTTCACACTGTCAAAATGCGGGTTTTGAAACGCGTTCTCATTTCGACGATCGTCGTCGTTCTGCCGGAAAAGAGATTGCAACAGTGCCCCCGGCTTCCACCCTGACATGAAGGGGGAACTCATCCGATGTCGAATGCGGAGGTCTTGACGACGTTCGGCGGCGGCCTGTCGGCACGCGCCATCTTAATGCCGACGAAACCCTGTTTAAGCCAACCATCCCGCCCTCCAGCGTGATGGCACGGCGATGGCACAGCAGTAGACGGTGGCAGCGCGCTGTTGCTTCCTGGCCGGACACATCCCGACGGTGCGGGGAGACTGATATCAGAAAGATTGTTTTGACCCGCCCTTGCCAGGCGTTCGCATTACAATATTTGTGAGAGCCTAAGTACAGCGCCTCCTCCCTATGCCAGATCCCCTCTATCTCAGCCTGTGGTTTCCCGACTTCACCGGACCGGCGATGCTGCCGCACATTCTCGCGGTCCTGCAGCAGTTCCCTTTTTCCGAGCAGCGACCCGGTATTGCTTACGTCGCGGTGCAACCGGTTTCCTGGAACGAAACCGGCGTGCTGGAACGCCGTTTTTCTCCCGGCGTTGCGCCCGAGCAGGCAGTGCTTGTCGCCGCCGACCTAGTGCATGACGACTACGCCTATGTGTTCGACGCCTACTGGGATCTCTCGACGCCCGACGAGAACGGCCACTGGCAGCTCATTCCCAGTCAAGTTAAGTTTGTCGCGCAGGGAGAAGATTTCGACGAAGGCACCCAAGCAGAGACTGGCCACATTCAAATTGATTTTGGTTTGGACTCTTTGTTTGTTCAGGAAAACGTCGAGCTCACCGAGGAAACCGAAGCCAAGATCCGCGAGAACGTGCTCCGATTGATCGAATTCAGCAAGAAGGTGGAGATGAATACGCGTGCCACTTCGCGACGCCTATGGTCGGAATCAGACGAGACCCTTCCGCAAAAATTGATAGCCCGCCTGCAGAGAGTACAGTAGAAACCAGGGTCAATGCACAACGCGGAGTACGCAGAGGTCACAATGACTTCCATGACTCTGCGCCCTCCGCGTCCTCTGCGTTGAGCTATTCTTATTTGGTTCTTCCGCCTTCGACTTTCAACTTCTCAGCAGCCGCAGCCTGTGCCGCCGCCAGCCGCGCCGTCAACACGCGGAACGGCGAACAGGAAACGTAATTCAGCCCCGTGCGGTAGCAGAACTCCACCGACGACGGCTCGCCGCCGTGCTCGCCGCAGATCCCAACCTTCAGGTTCGACCGCGTCTTGCGCCCGCGTTCGGTGGCCATCTTCACCAGTTGTCCGACCCCCTCCTGATCGAGAGCCGCGAACGGATCCTGCTTCAGAATGCCCTCCGCCAGGTAGGTCGGAAGCACCTTGTTGACGTCGTCGCGTGAGAAGCCGAACGTGGTCTGCGTCAGGTCGTTGGTGCCGAAGGAGAAGAATTCCGCTTCCTTCGCGATCTCGTCTGCCACCAGCGCGGCTCGCGGCAACTCGATCATCGTGCCCACCATGTAGTCGACCTTCATTCCCTTCTCTTTGAAAACTTCTTCGGCTACGCGCCGCACGATCGCTCCCTGGTTTGCCATTTCCTTCAGAGTGGCGACCAGAGGAATCATGACCTCCGGCAGCACCTTGATTCCCTTCTTCGTGCAATCAACGGCTGCTTCGAAGATTGCCCGCGCCTGCATCTCGGTGATTTCGGGATAGGTGATGCCAAGACGGCATCCGCGATGTCCGAGCATGGGATTGAACTCGTGCAATTGCTCGACGCGGGCGAGAAGTGGAGGCAACGCCGTTTTCAAGTCGCCCACGCCCTTCACACCGTAGTCTTTATATTTCGTGACAAGTTCCTTCTTCTGCTTCGCGCTGTACGATGACAGCAGCGCGATATCGACCATCAACTCTTCACGGCGCGGCAGGAACTCGTGCAGCGGAGGATCCAGCGTGCGAATCGTGACCGGCAATCCGTCCATCGCCTTGAAGACGCCGGCGAAATCTTTGCGTTGCAGCGGCAGAAGCTTTTTCAGCGCCGCGCGGCGGTCTTTCTCGTTGTCCGCCAGAATCATGGTGCGCATGTGCCCGATTTTTTTCTCGCCGAAGAACATGTGCTCGGTGCGGCACAGCCCGATGCCTTCCGCCCCAAACGCACGCGCCTGGATCGCATCGCGCGGGATGTCGGCGTTGGCCCGCACTTTCATGGTGCGATGTGGATCGGCCCACTGCATAAACTTCTGCAGCTCGGGATCATCGGGCGAAGGATCGAGCGTATTCAGCTTCCCTTTGATGACGCGGCCCGTGGTGCCATCGAGAGAAATCCAGTCGCCTTCCTTGAACACTTGCCCCTTCACTCGCATCTCGCGGGCTTTCTCGTTCACATCGATGTCGCCCGCGCCCGCAACGCAGCACTTGCCCATGCCGCGCGTGACGACGGCCGCGTGGCTGGTCATGCCGCCGCGCGAAGTCAGAATGCCCTTCGCGACTTCCATGCCATGGATATCTTCCGGCGTGGTTTCGGCGCGCACCAGAATCACCGGCTTCTTCGCGGTGTCGTGGCCCGCCATCTTGACGGCTTCATCCGCGGTGAAGACGATCTGGCCGACCGCAGCGCCCGGCGACGCCGGCAATCCGGTCGCCAGCACTTCGACCTTTGTGCTCTTCTCGTCCAACCGCGGCACCAGGAAGTCATACAGTTGGTTCGGTTCAACGCGGAAGATGGCTTCTTTCTTCGAGATCAGGCCCTCGTCCACCATCTGGATCGCCACTCGCACCGCGGCCAATCCCGTGCGCTTGCCGTTGCGTGTCTGCAGCATGTAGAGCTTGCCATCCTGGATGGTGAACTCAAAATCCTGCATGTCCTTGTAATGCTTTTCCAGCCGAGTAGTGATCTCGCGCAGCTGGTCATAGACGTTGGGCATGATCTTCTGAAGTTCTAGGATCGGCACCGGAGTGCGCACGCCCGAAACCACGTCCTCACCCTGCGCGTTCATCAGGAACTCGCCGTAGAACTCGTTATTCCCGGTTGCGGGATTCCGCGTGAAGCCCACGCCTGTCCCGCTGGTGTCGCCCAGGTTTCCATACACCATGGCCTGAACATTGACCGCAGTGCCGAGCATGTCGTCGATATTGTTGATGCGGCGATAGTGCTTGGCGCGGTCGTTCTGCCACGAGCGGAACACCGCATCCCGCGCCATCACCAGCTGCTCGCGCGGATCTTGCGGAAAGTCGCGCTTGGCGTGCTTCTTGACGACTTTCTTGTATTCGACAATGACTTCCTGCAGATCTTTCGCGTCCAGTTCTGTGTCGAGCTTTACCTTTTTCTTTTTCTTCTTGGCATCAAAGACTTCATCAAACGCCGACTTCTCAATGTCGAGCACGACGTTGCCGAACATCTGGATCAGCCGTCGGTAGGAATCGGCCGCGAATCGCGGATTGTTGCTGCGCTTGGCCAGCGCTTCCACGCTCTTGTCGTTCAGGCCGAGATTCAGAATCGTGTCCATCATGCCGGGCATGGAAAACTTCGCGCCCGAGCGCACGCTCACCAGCAGTGGATTCTCGCCCGTGCCCAGTTTCTGTCCCTGTAGAGCTTCAAGTTTCTCCAGCGCCTCGTCCATCTGCTTGTCGACATCGGCAGACAGGCCGCCGCGCATGTACTCGCGACAAGCTTCCGTCTGAATGGTGAATCCCGGAGGCACGGGCAGTCCCGCGTTGGTCATCTCCGCCAGGCCGGCGCCCTTGCCGCCCAGCACATCCTTCATCTTGCCGTTGCCGTCGGCCTTGCCGCCGCCGAAAAAGTAAACGTACTTCGTCGCGGGTTGCTTGCTGGTCTTGCTTTCCTTCACTTCATTTTCGGGAAGAGTCATCGTCGCCATGTTATGAGTCCTTTATGCTTCAGAATTTCGCTTCAAAATTGCGTTTCGCTCGACCGCTCGATCAGAAATCTATATCTTACGTTTCTACCCATGACCACACCTCGCGCGGTCACCACGCTCAGCCCCGGAGGGGCATCGCGAAAATAGCCCACCGCTTTAGCGGTGGGTACACCCAGCCAAGAGGGAAACAAGTCCCGTAGGGACGACACGCTTCTACTTCATCTCGGTCACGATCTCTGAAAAGTCGGCGATCGTGGAGAATTCCGTCAAAAGAGTGCGCAGCAGGGCCAGCCGGTTCGCCCGCACGCGCTCGTCTTCGACCATGACCATCACTTTGTCGAAGAACGCATCGACGCGCTCGCGCAGAGTCGATAACAACAACAGCGCATCGAAATATTCCTTTTTACTGCGATGCTCTTCCACCTTAGGTCCGGTCTGCTCGAGATACGCCATCAAGTTTTTCTCTTCGGGCTCGGCTTCAGGCAGATATTCAAACTTCTTCGCCGGTTCAATTCCCTTCTCCGCCGCCTGCTTCAGAATGTTTCGGATGCGCTTGCAAGCCGCGCCAATCGCCTGGAATTCGGGCATGTGCAGGACCTGCTTCACCGCTTCGGCACGGGCCAAGGCGTCAACAACATCGTCCTGATCTGTAGCCAACACCGCAGCCACAACATCGTAGGAATAGCCGCGTACGTCTCGTAGGTAAAACATCAGTCGTTCACGGAAGAAAATGGTCAGTGGCAGATCAAGGTCAGTAGACGAGACCTGAAATTTCTTTTCCGCTTCTGATCTGTCATATCCTGCACGCGCGTCACGCATCAAATCGCCGAGGCGGAATGGCAACTTCTTTTCCGCAATCACTTTCACGATCCCGTTTGCCTGCCTCCGCAGCGCAAACGGATCCTTCGATCCGCTCGGCACCAGCCCCAGCGCAAACATCCCGGCAATCGTATCGGCTTTGTCGCCGATCGAAAGCACCGCACCTTCCATCGAGCGCGGAACCGCATCGCCAGTCGACTCCGGCTTGTAGTGGTCGTAAATCGCGTCCGCAATGGCGAAGCGCGTGGCCTCAGGCAGGCTTGCATCCAGCTCCTGCGCTCGCGCGTAGAGCCCGCCCACAATTCCCTGCAACTCGGTGAACTCCTTCACCAGTTCGGTCGTGAGATCGGCTTTCGCCAGGCACACTGCCTTGTGAATCACTCCCGGACGCACTGCAAGTTCATGCTGCTTGAGAATTTCACTCAGCCAGCTACAAAGACGCTGCACGCGCTGCGTCTTGTCGTAATAGCTGCCGAGATCTTTCTGAAAAGTTACACGCTTCAGCAAATCCAGCCGCTCGAGCAGCGACTTTTTCTGGTCTGTCTGCCAGAAGAATCGCGCGTCGTTAAAGCGCGCGCGTAGCACCCGCTCGTTGCCATGCCGGATCAATCCCTTCGGATCGCTCTCCGTATTCAGCACGGCCAGAAAATGCGGTAGGAGTTTTCCCGCTGCGTCTTCGACCGCGAAATATTTCTGGTGATCGCGCATCACCGTCACCAGCACTTCTTCCGGCAGCACCAGGAATTGCGGATCAAATCCGCCAAGAATCACCGATGGAAATTCGGTCAGATTCACCACGGTGTCGAGCAAAGCTTTGTCTTCGCGCCAGCGCGCGTCGGGAATCGTGCGCGTCGCGGCATCGAGCGCCTTGCGAATTTGGTGTTCGCGTTCGGCTCGGCCCAGCACCTTCGCGGCTCGCAGCGCATCGATGTAGCCGCTGCCTGCGCTCGAAATGGTGACCGCTTTATCCGCCAGAATCCGGTGCCCGCGCGAATGATTTCCCGCGCGAATGCCGTCGAACTCCAGCGGAATCGTTTCGTCATCCAGCATCGCCACCAGCCAGCGCACCGGACGCACAAATCGCTCGTTCGGCTTGCGCCAGTACATATTTTTCGGCCAGTAAATGGTGGCGATTTCTCTGGAAAGAGCTTCGCTGAGAATTTCGGCCGCGCTGCGTCCTTTTTTGGTCACGCGGGCGGAGATGTATTCGCCTTTGGGAGTGGTGATTTTCTCCAGTTGCGCGACGTCCACGCCGGCCTTTCGGGCGAAGGCTTGGGCTGCCGGGGTGGGTTGCCCATCTTTATACGCGACCTGCGCCGACGGACCGGTAAGCTGTTCGACCACGTCGGCCTGCTCGGCGAAGATTCCGGAAGCCACAATTGCCAACCGGCGCGGCGTATCGAACGAGCGGACCTCGGCCGCGGATAATCGCTCGCGGTTCAACAGCATTCCGACGCGCTCGCACAATTCTTTCGACGCCGCGTCGATCATCCGCGCCGGAATCTCTTCGCACCCGATCTCTAGCAGGAAATCTGGCATCTCTTCAAACCATCCAGTGTCTCAACAACTCGGAACCCCGAATGTGATATGGATCACAAGCGCATCGAACCTTTTCCAATTCGGCAGCACGCAGGAATTCAGGACCCCACTGGCGACAATGCTTCCCGCTTCTGTTTCGGCTTCTTCTGAGCCACGGGTTCCGCTTCTTCGGATTTCTCCCCGGGTTCGTCCTTTTGCTGGTCGACCCAGGCCTTCGCGATTCCCACCGCCAGCGCCCGCACGCGCGCAATCACGCCCACGCGCTCGGTCACCGAGATAGCTCCGCGCGCATCGAGAATGTTGAACAGATGCGAGCACTTCAGGCAAAGATCGTAGGCTCCCAGCAAAGGAAACCGCGCCTTGTCCGCAAACGTAACCGGGTCCCCCACCTTTGTCGCGTTTTTTGCGACAGGATGGGGATTTTGACTTTCCCTCAACTGGCCGTACTGCTCAAGCAATCCTCTGCACTCGGCCTCGTACAACTCAAAATGCTTCCACGCTTTTTCCACGTCGGCCGCTTCGAAGTTGTAGACAGAAAACTGCAGCTCATCGGCCAGACGCACGTCGCCGTACTTCACCACGTGACCTGACTCCGGATCCTTCGCCCACACGATGTCGTAAATCGAATCCACGTCCTGCAGGAACGCCGCAATGCGCTCGAGCCCATAAGTCAGTTCGGCGGAAATCGGAAACAGATCGATGCCGCCGCACTGCTGAAAATAGGTGAACTGCGTGATCTCGAGGCCGTCGAGCATGACCTGCCATCCGACGCCCCAAGCGCTGAGCGTGGGAGCTTCCCAGTTGTCCTCTTCGAACTTGATGTCGTGATCGCGCAGATCGATGCCGATCGCGCCCAGCGATTCCAGGTACAACTCCTGCACATTTTCCGGAGGCGGCTTCAGAATCACTTGCAGCTGCATGTGCTTGAACAGCCGGTTCGGATTCTCTCCATAGCGCCCATCCGCCGGACGCCGCGACGGCTGCACGTACGCGACTTTGTAGGGCTTCGGCCCCAGCACCCGCAAAAACGTTTCGGGAGCCATCGTTCCGGCACCCACTTCCACGTCGTAGGGTTGCTGCAGCACGCACCCATGCTCCGCCCAAAAAGTCTGCAGGCGCAGAACCAGTTCCTGAAAGGTCAACGGATTGGGCTTGGCTGGATGCACTGCTTCTCTGGCGTCGAAGGCTTAATCGTTGATTGTATCGGAAGGAGCATCCAGCCGTCAGCTAGGTCATGGTTCAGATAGTGGTTCAATGACAGGTTTGGATTTTCTCTGCGATCTCAGCGGCATTTCTCTGCGTGCTCGGCGGTAAAAAGATCTGAAACGCAGAGGTCGCAGAGAAATGCCGCTGAGATCGCAGAGAAAACCGGGAAACAGCTCACTACCCAGATTCGTCCGACCTTGAACTGCTGATTTTTTCGAGCATCCCGGCAGTCAGTAATTTCTTCTCAATATGCCGCTGCAAAATCTGAATCAGGAACTTCCGCAGATCAGCCCCCTGCGCCTTGGGCCAAGCTACGCCTGCAAGGCTATCCACCGGAGCCCGAAAAATCTTCGCCGCCAGCGTGCGCGACTCGCTGGAAATCTCCGACGACGCCAGCCGCTTATCCTCCGCGCACATCAGCCCGTCAGCCAGCGCATGAAAATAGGCGCGGCTGCCATTCAGGTTGCGTCCGCACACCACGCATTCGGTCAACTCCGGCAAGAATCCCACCAGCCGGGTCAGCCATAATTCGAAATATGTGACCGGCATCCAGATGTCTTCTCCGGTCAGAACCTGCAGTACCGAAAGAGTAAGCCGGAACACAGCATCGTTGGCTTCACGATCCGGCAGCAATTCGTCGAGCAGCTCCGCAATATGTCCCAGCCCGACCGCGCGCGCATAGCTCACTTCCGAAGCCAGCGGAGACTCCAGTACCTCGCAGGCATCCAGCCGGACCAGTTCCTGCCGCTCGCGCACGTCGTAAAAGGCGCGCACGTAGGTCAGCGGCTCCAGCGCCCCGCCAAATCGCCGTTTCGATTTCTTTGCCGACCGCGCCACGCCCCGCACTTTACCCTCGACGCGAGTCAGCAGCGTGACCAGCAGATCAGCCTCGCGCATCGGATACGTGCGTAACACGATTGCTTCCGACTCTCTCAGCGCCATAGCGGTTCAAATTGCATGCAGCTTTTTGGAACGACGACTGTCCGTCACGATCAACTCGAGCTATCCATCCTGCGGTTTTCGATATACTTTCCAAATCGTGAAAAAAAGCTTTCCAGTCCTCCTCGTGCTGCTACTGTCCCTAAGTTATGCCGTCGCTTCCGATGTATCGTTCAACCGCATCAAAGTTCCAAACGCCAACGGCAAACGCATTAAGTCCGTTCTGACCTTCAGCGATACTGATCACGCCATCGAAGTGCGTCCCGTCAAAGGAAAAGGAAATCCGGTCACGATTCCCTACGCGGAAATCTCCAAGTTCTCCTACGAGTTCACCATGCAGACCTCGAAGACTCACTGGCTCGAGATCCACTACACTCACGACCAGATCCCCAAGACTCTTGTGCTTCACATGGACCGGCACAACTACCTTCGCATCCTCGACGCCATCAAGACTCACACCGGCCAGGATGCGGAGGTTTTGGGAAACGCCGTCAAGCGCCACTAGGCTCGCCCAAAATGAAATGGCGCGCGCCCATCGCGGACGCACGCCACTCATCGAATCTGTTCCTGCCATCGGAACACCGGCAGCGAACCTAGCTCACCGCCCGTAATATTTCGCGTTCCGTTCGGTAAACGCATTCCACTTTTCCGGCAGATCGTCGAGCGCAAAAATCGCCGAGACGGGGCACACCGGAACGCAGGCTCCGCAGTCGATGCACTCCACCGGATCGATATACAGCAATTCCTCGGTCGCGTAGGCAGGCTCATCTTTCTTGGGATGAATGCAATCCACCGGACACGCATCCACACATGCGGTGTCTTTGGTGCCGATGCACGGCTCAGCAATCACATAGGTCATAACGGTATCAGTCTCCTGAGAGTTCTGCGTTCATTTTACTACCGCAGCGGTTGAGCGACCCGCCATTCTAGCAAGAATTTCAGGAGCAGGTACAGCAGGAGACCAGCAGGGGTAGTGGGTCGATTTCATTTCCACGGCGCGAAACTTCCGAGAGGCGTCATCCCGAAGTCCCGCGTTTGCACAAGCGGGACGAGGATCTCCCCTGGGCATACGGCCCATGAAGTTCAAACTGAATCACCACCACCAGCAGGGCTTGTTACGAGCAGCAAAACAAAAACGGCCGGCAGCTCGATGCTGCCAGCCGTTCGTACTCTTCCGAGAAGAGGATTACCGGTGTCCACCGCCGTGGCCTCCGCCTCCACCGTGGAATCCGCCTCCGCCATGGAAGCTATTTCCGCCGCGGAACCCGCTGCCGCCGCGATACCCGCTGCCTACGAAACCGTGGCCATATCCGCCTCGGGCATAAGCGCCGCCCCGAGCGTAACCGCGCCCATATCCGTCATGTCCGTAGCCCCAGCCGCCGCGAGCGTAACCAGCACCCCAACCGCGGCCATATCCGCGATTCCAGAACCATCCCGGATGACCCCAGTGATACCACGGGCCCGCGCCAATAAACGCGCCGCCTACGAACCAATCCGGACCGTAGTAGCCGTACGGCGCACAGGCATACGGATAGTAGTCATAGTATCCATAGGAGCAGACCGGCGGACCAGCCGCGTACCCAGGACCGACTCCGATCCCGAAGCTAACCTGCGCCTGCGAATACGCTAACGGCACCACCAGGATCGTCAGCAGCGCCAAATATTTCATATAACGCATATCCGAACCCCTGGCCCCGGTCCTAGCTTTTTGCTGGTTCCCGAAGCCTTCTCCGAGGCTGGCTCCCTTGCGGTTCATCTCACCATTGCCTCTAGGTATTGGAACGCCGCGGGAGTAGAAAAGTTGCTCAAAACAGGATGGTTGATTTCAGCCATGTCGGCCAAAATCAACCACTTACAGGGGACAGGTAAACTGGAACAGCGGTCTTAAACTGATGCCATTTCAGCCTTTTGGCTGGGCTCGTATTCCACGATGTATCCCGCCACCGCGCTGGCGGCAACCGTCAAGGGCGAAGCCAGGTACATTTGTCCCGGACCGCTGCGGCCGGGGAAATTGCGGTTCTGCGCGCTGATTACCACCTGATCCGGACGCGTCGAAACGCCGGGCCCCGCATTGATGCAGGCACCGCAACTTGGCTCGATCACGTGCGCGCCGGCTTGCTGGAAAATCTTCAGATACCCCTTGCGCAGGCAATATTCCCGCGTCTCTTGCGAGCCAAACTGAATATAGAACTTCACCGAATCCGCCACCCGTTTGCCCTGCTTCAGCGCGTCGGCCAGCACGAGCGCGTACATGTCCATGTCTTCGTTCTTGCCCGCCGTGCAGGTGCCGCCATAAGCGATCTCCACGGGCACGGGCGTATTCAATTCGCGAACGTATTTGCCATTGCCCGGATCGCCTGGAGTCGCGACCATCGGCGTGATGTCGGCCGCGTCGAGTTCGATCACGTGCGCATACTGCGCACCGGGATCGCTGTACAGTCCCTCGATCATGCGCTCGGCTTTTTTGCGTTCCATGCCGCGGCGCTCCACCAGAAAATCCACCGCCTTCTTGTCCGGCGCAACGATGCCCGTAAATCCGCCAATCTCCGCAGCCATGTTGGTCATGGTCGCGCGCTCGTCCACGCTGAGGTCCTCAATCGCCTCGCCCGCATACTCCATCACCTTCGCCAGCGCCTTGCCGCTGCGCACGTAATCGAGGCTCAGAATCTTCAGGATGAAATCTTTCGCGGTCACATTGGGATGCCTCTTGCCGCGCACCACCACCTTCACCGACTCCGGCACTTTCACGCGAACATCCTTCGTGATCCACGAATTGAACACGTCGGTGGTACCGATGCCGAACGCCACGCATCCAATCGCGCCCACGTGCGGCGTGTGCGAGTCCGAGCCGATATTCAACTGCCCCGGCAGCGCATAACTCTCGAGAACAATCGAGTGGCAGATTCCTTCCGACCCCTTGCGGTCGGTCAGTTCTCCGTGCAGCCGGATGCCCTGCTTCTTGGCGAAATCCTGCTGCTTGAGTTTGAGTTGCGTCGCCAGGTCGAGCAGGCCGAGCTTTTTCTTCTCTTCGGAAATCACTTCATCGAGAAACGTCAGGTGATCGCGGAAGAAAATGATGCTCGCGGGATCGTTCACCTTTGCGTCTTTGCCCACATAGTGCTCAAAGAAAATAGCCGCCATCGGCGTGACATATTCGTGGCTGAAACGAAGATCGGCGCGCGCAAAGCCTGTATCGCCGGGCTTCACGGCAGGCACTCCCACTTCACCTTTCTCGTTGATCATGTGCCGCGCAAAAATCTTCTCGGCCAGGGTCATTGGGTGCGTCTGATAGCGCCGCACATTCCCCGCGAGGCCAACATACTCGACCTTGTGCTGGATAGGCGGCAAGAAGGCTTTTCCCTGCATGCGAGCCACATTGAACGGAAACAGCCCGCCATACTCGATCACCTGCCGCGTAATCTCATCCTCTCCGGCAGTGAACTCGCTCAAAGGAATCTCTTCTCCGCAACGAATGCGGTCGATCAAGGAAAAGTTGGTCGAAGTCAGCAGCCCCAGATTCTGGCAGTTCTGTTTGTAGATGCGTTCGATGTTTTCCGCGATGACCACGCGAATCCCGGCGCACATCTCCGCATAAGGAGACTGCTCGCGGCTCGATCCCTTCCCGCGCCGTTTCCCGCTGACTGCGCAAACAAATCCGCCGCGCTTCACGTCCCCGCGCCCGATTGGCGTCACGCTGCCGCATTTCAGCCCTAGATACGGAATCTCGCCCAGCGTCGAATCGAAATAAAAACAGTAATGCGCCGGAGTGATTTCGTCGGTAGAAATGTCGTCGCGCAGCTTAGGATTATTCGCCGGATTTTTCGCATCCCAGGGCAGGTCTTCGCCCGCCAACTGCCGCTTGATGAGTTCCGGATCTTCGGTGAGAAAAAGGATGCGTCCCTGCAGCCGGACTTTATCCGTGCGCTTTTCGATCGTGCGTTCGAGAAGTGATTTGATCACAGTGAACCTGAGGCCTTCCTTACTCGGCCGCCGGAGCGGATCGGCGTCCCCACCCGCACAATTGTAACGCGCCGAAACTGCCATAACCACAAAGGGCACGAAGTCACACGAAGGAAATCAAGGGGTTTCCTTCGTGAACCTTGTGTCCTTGGTGGTTATGGCCTTGAGGTTTTGTAAGCCGCGGGATCGGGCAACGCGTCCTCGCGTCCGGCAAAGATCTCCGAAAATTCGTGCAGCAGTGCGTCGTGCACGATCCCGTTCGAGGCCAGCGTCTCACGGCTATCCAGCAAAAATGAAGATCCATCGAAGCGGCTGACCCGGCCTCCGGCTTCTTCCACGATCACAACTCCCGCCGCCGTATCCCACGGATTCAGATTAAATTCCCAGAAGCCATCGAAGCGCCCGGAAGCCACGCAGCACAAATCGAGCGCCGCCGACCCGGCACGCCGCACACCATGGGTCCGCAGCGTGATCTGGTGATAAAAGTGAATGTTCGGATTCTTGTGCCGTTTGTGGCTGGGAAATCCGGTCGCCAGAAGACATTCCTTCAGTTGCGTTGCCTTCGACACATGAATCGGCTTCCCGTTCAGATGCGCGCCCTTCCCCTGCTCTGCCGCGAACATCTCATCGCGCGTCGGATCGTAGACCACCCCGGCCACGCGCTTCCCGCCTGCTCCCGAGCGGCGCTCCAGCGCCATCGACACGCAGAAGACGGGATATCCATGGGCAAAGTTGGTCGTGCCGTCCAGCGGATCGACATACCAGCGATATTCGCTGCCGCGATCGTTCAGCCCTTGCTCTTCCCCGAGCACATCGTGCGACGGAAATTGTTTGGCAAGGCGCTCGCGGATCAGCGCCTCCGATGCCCGATCCGCTGCGGTCACCAGGTCAGCGTCTCCCTTATATTCGATTTTCAGACCTTGATGAAAATACTTGAGGAGTAAAGCCCCGGCCTCGCGCGCAATCGCCGACATCGCAGGCAAAAAGCTTTCGGGATTATTATCGGCAGGCATCGCACGTCAGACGTCGATTAGCTTCGTTTCCCGCCGTCTTCGGCGATGTACATGATTTCATGTTTGAAAATGAACAGATTCGGAGCGCCCTCACGCGTCAGACGCACCATGTTCCTGTCGTAGTATTCGATCCAGCCGCGAACCACCTGACCATCCATCAGCTTGACTGAAACCGGTTTCTGTTTCTCTCCGAGCAGTTTCAGAAACCCCGCCTCTTCGAACGTCTCTTCTGGAGGGGGAGTCCGGCCGCGCTTCGCGTTGGAATTCTGGTGAGACCGAAAAGCCATGCTCAGATTGTACACAACTGCGGACCGCCTGAATCCTCACCAAAGTGCAATGAACGCTGAACCGGCGCCGCGGCGCGATCAAAAAGCGCGCCAACCGGGAGTGCAATATCCGCAATTTCCTTCCTTGGCCTGAGGTGCACCATGAAGAAATCTCTATCCCTGCTCGCGGTTGCCTTGCTCGGATCCTTCGTCTCGCTGGCGGTTCCGCAAATCCCTTCGGGCCATCGCTTCCCCACTCCGCCGGAGGGCCAGAACCACGAAGACACCGATCAACCGCAGACTCTTCCGGCCCACCGCATCGATTTCACGCAAGTGCAGAAAGAAGCGGACGACCTCGCCCGCGCGGCCGACTCCATTCCGTCGGATGTGGCTAGCGTCCGCCCGCCACGGAACGCTGCCCAAGGACATGATCGCGAAATTGAAGGAGATCGAAAAACTGTCCAAGCACCTGCGCAGCGAACTCAATCCCTAGTCCTGGGTCGCGCTCCGCAGATTCTTGCAATGAGCTCTAGAAAATCACTTTCAACTGGAACTCCATGGCGCGCGGCGCACCCATCGCATTCACGCCCGATCCCAGGCCCGTCCGCAAGAAGTTGCCATTCACTCCATGCTCGATCGAGGCTGTCGTGCCGTTGGGCGAACCCGGATCGCCGTTCAGAATGCTGGTAAACGGAGACGCCGGCCCCTCGAAATTGGAAAGGTTAAACACATTGAAAACCGTGACGCTCGGGCGCAATTCCAGCCTCTCTCGGAACTTATAACTCCAACTCAATCCCGCATCGAATGTCTTCAACCAGGCTTGGTTGATGGCGCCGGCGGGGGAAGGCTGCAACGGTGTGCCGCCATTGATGACGCCCCCCAAAGCCGTCAAGTCCGCCTGCGTCATCGAGGTATTGGCCACAATCCCCTGACCGGCCGGAGTCAACTGCCCGACTTGTGTGGAATTGAAGGTGGTGATTCTCCCGTTCACGCCGCGTGGGCCGAACGTGCGGCCAAAGTCTCCGACATTCGTCGTCGGCAACAGGTCACCCAGAGTTCCATTCGAGCCAAAGGAACCGTCGCCGGTGCCATCTCCGCTGACGTCTGTTTGGAAGATGCCGCCGGCACCTCCGCGGGTAGGAAGCCGCAGGTCCGTCGCCAGCGGGCTTAAGAAGTGCGACATCAGGGTAAAGTGGAAGTGAGCCCGTAAATCCATGACGCCGGCAAAAGAAATCTGAAACGTGCGGTCCAGCCCGTTCGGCCCCCGATAGCGCAGAGGATCCGCATTGTCATATGCAAAATTGATCAAGCCGGAATCCGGTGAATTCGATATGTAGCGCGAGTACGTGAAAGACGTCTGGAAATTTGCATGCCTCACGAAGGGAACAGGACGATTTACATCCTGCCGGTAAGTCGCCTGCATCCCGTTGTACACCGAGCGCCCAATGGGAAACAGCATCTGGTTCGCGCCCACTGCGGGGTTGAAACCGGGGAAGGCCGCTTTGGGGCATGCGAAGCCACCGCACAGCGCGTAGCCGGAATCCAATCCATTGGCAGCGTAATCGGCAATGCTGGCGGGGTGCGCCGGATTGGCCGGCGTCCCATAAGTGCCGCCGTCGTTCGTGCCGTTCCTGGGGTCGTTCACACAGAGCGCCGAATAGGTCGACGTAATCGTGTTGCCGACGCCGCAGTTGGCTATTACGGCCGCGATCGCCGCATTCGCGTTTCCAATATTGAGCGTTCGGTAATCGCCGACGTGATTGGTATCGATGGCGAGCAGGCTGTGCGTCGACACGCTGCGCAAAAAATCCAACTCCACCACCGCTCCGGCGTGGATCTCTTGCTGCACCCCGAAGTGCATCTGCAGCGAGCGCGGCGAAACGTAGTTGGGAGCAAGCAGGCTTGTGCCGGTAATGTCGATTCCGTCCGCTCCCGCATTTCCGATATAAGCAGGGTTTCTCGCAGTCCCACCCGCTAAAGTCGCTGCCTGATATTGCTGCTGCAGCGCCACGATCTGCGACGCCACGCTCCCCACCTCCGCCCCGCAGAGGCTTGCCGATGTGATCGTCGAACTGAAGGGCAAAGTTTGCGGCGACCCTGATGAGCAGACGGGTGCGGAACGCGGGAACAATCCCTGCGCCAGGCGCGCCGGACGATCGAACTGGCTGTAGTTCCAGAGTGCATCGGCGTAGTAAAGGCCGGCGCCGAGGCGAATCACAGTCTTGCCCCTCCCATTTGGATCCCAGGCAAAACCCGCCTGCGGCGCCAGGTTCGTGTTGGGCTGGTGCACCGGGTCTTCCAATCCGCGATAGGTATAGAACTGGTTGGTGAAATCGAAATTGCTGAGGAATGGAACCGGGCCCAGGTCGCTGTCGGTTCGCCCGGTGTCGCGCACGTAGCCCAGTCCCAACGTCATGGTGAACGTCGGCGTTGCCTTCCATGTATCTTGCACGTGCCATGTGATCCGGTTGTCCGGCCCCAAAGCGCCGCCGGGCAGGCCGAAGGCCGAGTGCTCGGAGAAGAAGCCCTGGCCGTTGCCCAGGTTCAAATTCGTGACAGGATAATTGAGCGGATTCGCAGCGCCGCCCGGAAACGGGCAATCCCCTGCCGCCGCGCATGCCGGAGGCGCATCGGGCGCGCCCACCACCGGACCCGATCCGAGGAAGTTCATAAACCCGCCGGCCTGTATGCGGTTCAGTCCCACTCCCAGGCGAAAGATGTGGTTGTTGTGAACGCGGCTTGCGTTGTAATCGAACTGCAGATTGGACTGCCGGGTCGACTGCGGCGCCAGAGTATTCGGGCCCGAGCAAAACACGTCGAGTCCTGGAGTCAGACAATTCGGATCGCCGCCAATGCCCAGCGCAATTCCCGGCGCCGGATCGAAAACACCGGAACTGGCAACGGCGTTGGACAGGTCATCCTCGAATTTCATGTATCCCAACCGAATGCTGTGCTCAAATCCGCCCCTGCTGAAATCGATGCCCACGGCGTGGCTGCGCGCGTGATCTCGGTTGCCAAACGTCTGGAACGTGTTGGGAAGGAACGGAAGCAGAGAGTTGTTCTGATCGTAGGCAAAACGATAGAAGACCCGGTAACGTCCCGGCGCCCAGTCGATCTTGCCGACTCCGTCGGTGTCGCGGAACGGAGAACTGAAACTTCCGGCTAGGGTCGTAAATGGCGCGCCCGGCATTACGGGCTGCAGCAGATCTTGTTTTACGTGCTCGGCGCTCACAAAGAAAAAAAGTTTGTCGGGGATGATCCGCCCTCCGACCGAGCCGCCGAACTGATTCCTCTGGAACGAATGGACGAAGTTGCCGGGCAGAGCTGCATCCAGGCTCTGATCCCGGAAATCGTAAAATCCATCGCCATGCAAATCGTTGCTCCCCGACTTGGTCGCAATGTTTACCGATCCGGCAGATGCCAGTTCGCCAGAAATATCGGGCAAAGATTGCTGCAACGACAATTCCTGAACCGCGCCCAAAGGAACATTCTGCGTGGGCGCGCCCACTTTTTCATCGCTGAGATCGAGGCCGTCTACTTCGAAGCGAGTCTCGCGGCCAAAGGGGCCCTCGAAGGTCACCGAAGTAAATCCTTGCTTGGAGGGATACAGAGTTCCGGCATCGAGGGCCTGCGTGTTCGGCGCAAGTTCGGCAAGATCAAAGATGTTCCGCCCGTCAACCGGAAAATTATTAATCTGGTACGCGGTGAACAGCGCCTGAATCGACGGCTGTTCCAGATTCAGCCCGGGTTCGGTCGGAGTCGGGAGCTGAACGGCCGGGGAAGCGGGCCCGGCCGCAAGCTTCACGTTGGCGGTGCTGATGGCGTTGAGATGCACGATGACGCTGATCTCGGCCGTCTTAAATCCCGCGGACTCGATCCGCACCACATACGGTGCGGGAGTCAGCGGACCCGAGGCATACGTGCCCGTGGATGTCGTCGCGGTGGTGACCGTCTGCGTTGTGCCTTTGTTCGTGATCATTACCCTGGCCGCATCAACCTCGTCGCCGCCGGGATTGGTCACGGTTCCGACAATGCTGCCGGTACCGAGCGTCGCTTGCGCCAGCCCGAACGAAGATGCAAGCACAATGGCCGCCCCGGCGTACCGCGCCATGCGCAGTGCAAAACGCCGAGGCAAGTTCGAGATCGACATCGTCCACCTTCCTTGTTGTGATGCTGCTCCTAAAGTTTCTGTCGTTACAGCCGCGGGGCAACATCTGCGGCAAAAAATCCGGCTTCTTCCCTGCCCGCCAGCCCGCGCGCAGCACCGCTTCCGTTTCGCCTGAGAATGACTGCGTTGTTATGAGACAAACGGGACCGCTCTGCCTCCACTCGCCTTTGCAGAACGAACCTGGGCTGCTCTCTCTACCTGCTCTACTTGCACACGTTGCATTTAGACGACGCTCCGGAAATCCATGCTCCGGAGGCAGATCAATCCCTGCATCTCGCTTTTGTGCCTACATAGTTATATCGAAATGTCACGAAGAACGGTTTTCCGATTTCGATCTTTTGAATGAGTCCGGCCACGATCCCGCCGAAGCCGCTCAAAAATCCGATTTCACCGTGTAGTAACCCGCCCGGTGCCGTACATGATAACCCGCCGATTCGGGCACCCCGGCAATGCTCACCTGGATGCGCCTGAACTCCGAAAACGATGTATGCTGCTCCGGATAGTACGCCAGCAAATATTGTGTGCGCAGTTCGTCGCTGATCTTGTGAAACGCCTCATCGAGTTGCGCGGTGGAAGTCGCGTAGTAGTACTTCCCTCCCGTGTCGTCGGAGAGCTGAATGAGCGCGTGCTCGCCGCCCGTTTCGCGTCCGGCGCTGTTCTCGATGGGAATGATGATAATGGAATACACTAGGGCTTCCGCTTCCTCCGCCGCGCGCACTGCTTCTTTGTAGTCAACCTTGCTGATGGTGTCGCCGCCGTCGGTGATCAGCACAATCACCTTCCGTCCCTTGCGGCGATCAAGACTCTGCGAGACCAGATAGATGGCATCATAAAGCGCGGTGGCCGCACCCACCCGGATGTGGTCGATGCTCTCGTCAATGCGCTTCAGGTCAGCCGTGTATCCGTGCGTCGCTTCGCGCACCACCTCGCTGAATCCATACACTGAAAGCCCATCCACCGGACGCATGATGGCATGCGCGAACCGCTTCGCCGAGGCCTGCTCCAGCGGCAAATCGTGCCGCGTGCTCAGACTGGTATCGATCGCTAGAGCAATCGAGAGAGGCAGTGCCGACTCCTTGTCGAAGACCGCGATCTTCTGCTCTTCACCGTCTTCCTTCAGGACAAAATTTTCCTTCTTCAGTCCCCCTACCGGAGAACCCTGATCGTCGGTCACGGTCACGAACACGTTGACCAGGTTGACATCGACCTTCAACGTGGTGGAAGGCTGCTTCTGGGGCGCAGCCGGCGCCGAAGACTGCTGCGCCCGCAAGCCGCAGACCGCAAGAAACAGACTCACCAGCAGTAAGCTCGGGGCGGGTTTTCTCATCGAGTGATGGAATTATACCTGTGCAACATCGCAACCCCGGCCTCGGACGGGCAGCCGCAACCGAGCAGAAGCCGTTCACTTAGATGCCGGCAAGGTGTATGGGCTGCCTGAGCCTCAAGAATTCGCGCGCGGAATCTCCGCCGGAAATGGCTCACCATCGGCCCAAACGGCCCCGTCTTCGAAGAATTCCTTTTTCCAGATGGGAACAGTCCGTTTCAGCGTGTCAATCAGCCAGCGGCACGCCTCAAAAGCCGCCGCTCGATGCGCCGACGCGACCGCAATCAGCACGCTGGTTTCGCCGATCTCCAACCGCCCTAAACGGTGAACGATGGCCACGTCGCGAATCTTGAATTTCTCCAGCGCCTCAGCCGCCAGTTTCTCCAGTTGCGCCAGCGCCATTTCCTCGTAGGCTTCATATTCGAGGTACATGGTCTTGCGCCCGCGTGTCTGGTTCCGCACTACGCCCTCGAACGCCAGCACGGCTCCATCCTCACCGCGCCTGAGCGCTTGGACCGTGGGCTGTGTTTGGATCGCCTCCCGAACAATGCGAGCGTAATGTTTCGCCGTCGTGTCGGGCCCGTCGCCGTCCGATCCGCCACTCACCGGCGGCAACAATGCCACTTCGTCATTGGCATTCAATTTCGTATCCGGCCCGGCGTACTGCTGGTTGACGGCAATCGCCACAAACGGCAAGGACCGTTTCAAATCCGTAACCTTTGCTTCGTAATATGCGAGCACGTCGCGCACCTTCGCTCCATCCTGCAGATCGATCTCCTCCGCAGGCCGGCCCGCCATTTCTTTCAACATCCCGAAAAATAACACTCGCACTTGCATCCGTTCCTCAGTGTACCCGAGTCAGTGCGAGGTCTCGCCACCGACAGCCAGACGGCTCGTTCCTCACCGGAAATCATTACCGCCTCACCGAATATTTTCGCGCCTGTCCTGATCTTTTCGCGCGTTTCCCCATTTCTTCGCTAATTCAACATCTTCTTAAAAATCAGATTGTTATAGATATTTCCATAACAACGGCATAAAGAGTGCTGATCACACTCAAGGGGACTTTTCCCAGCCCGCTCAACATGCCACCTACCCAGGTTAGTGGAGGCTCTACCATGCATAAAACTGCAGTTTTTTGCACATCTGCGGTCGCACTATTTGTGTCAGCCTTTTTCCTGTTCAGTTGTAGCAGCAGCAAGTCCGCGTCGAATTCCGGCACGACGGTCAACGTTCGCGTCAGCGATCCGGCCACCTGCTCCGGACCACAAGGCGCTTTCAGCCATATCTACGTCACCATCACCGACGTTCAAATCAATGCCAGCGGCAGCGCTGGAAACAGCGACTCCGGATGGGTCGACCTCACGCCTTCCCTCTCTCAAAACCCGCAGCAGATCGATCTGCTCGGCCAGGCCAACAACCAGTGCTTCCTGGCGACGCTAGGCGCGACCACGGCGTTGCAGCCCGGCAGCTACCAGCAAATTCGCATCAACCTAGCGAGCAACAGCACATCGGTAACGAACAATGTGTGCGGCGGCACCGCCAATTGCGTGATGCTGTCGAGCAGTCCCAGCACGGCGCAACCGCTGCTACTGTCGAGCGAGGCGCAGACGGGCATCAAGATTCCTTCCGGCCAGATCGCTGGCGGACAATTTGTCATCGCTGCCGGACAAACGAAAGATCTCGACATCGACTTCAACGCCTGCGAATCGATCGTCTCCGAAGGTAACGGCCAGTTCCGCCTCAAGCCCGTGCTGCATGCCGGCGAAGTAAGCCTGACTTCGTCTTCGATCAATGGCACCATCGTCGACAGCGTAACCGGCCAGGCGATCACCGGTGGAACCACGGTTGTGGCCCTCGAGCAAGCGGATAGTTCCGGAGTCGATCGCGTAATTATGGAAACGGTCACCGATTCCTCCGGCGCTTTTTCCTTCTGCCCCGTCGCGGCTGGAACCTACGACGTGGTCGCCGCCGGAGTCAGCGGCGCGCAGGTCGCCTACGCCGCCACGGTGATCACTGGGGTGCAACCCGGCAGCGCGCTCGGCACGGTGCCCATGGTCGCAGAAACTGGATCCGCGACAGGGCCTGCCTCCATCACCGGAGAAATCACAACCAGCACTGGCAGCGCCGCCACCGCCGCGGACATCTCGCTTTCGGCCTTGCAGCCGATCAGTTCATCGCTGCTGGTGACGATCCCGCTGGCCACGCAATCCGCAGCCACGGCGAACTTGAGCACTGCTGCGGGCGCCAGTTGTCCGGCCAACACAGATTGCGTGACCTACACGCTCTCGGTCCCCGCGCTGAATCCGAGTGTTGGAGCTTTCACCGCGGCCGCCAGCCAGAAACCCGCTGCACCGCCTGCCGGCGCAGTGACCTACACGCTCGACGCTCGCGCGTTTACCACCGACGGCACCAGCACACCCGACTGCACTCCCTCGGATCTGCAAACCAGTTCAACCACTACGAACACGCCGCTGACGGTGACCGCGGGGGCGAGCACCTCGGCCGCAACGCTGGCTTTCTCCGGTTGCCAGTAAGCAAGATTGAGCCGTTGCGTGCCACCAAGAAAGAAGGCCAGCCCATTCCAGGCTGGCCTTTGCTTCTTCTGAGTGATGACCCGAGTTGCCAGCTCTCAACTCTGCGTGGCGTCATCCCGAGCGGAGCCGCTTTTCAGGCGAAGCGAGGGATTTCGCGGGCAGCAGAACCCGATCCTCGAAGACGCAGCGGGAGGGGCACGACACGATCCTGCGGCGCGGTAGTTCTGAGCACCAAACTTTAGTTTGGGTACTTTAGTTTGGGTTACGGCTTTCGATCATTTGACCGGCTTAGCGGTCAGGGTCATCATTGCCAAACAGACCACGTCGAACGATCAACTGCGGTTCGTTACGTCTATTGGGGTGACGGACCAATCGAGAGGCCGATGGAGCACAAACTACGCGTCTCCGTACAAGCCTACCCAAATTGTTACGCATTTCGGTAGACAGCAGAGATGAAATTTATTATCTGATTTATAACATTACAGTTATTAGCAAGAGCATTTTGGCTCGTCGCTTGCATTCTCATCATGATTCCACGCTAGGTCCCGAGAAGTAACTAGTGTGTTTATATCTTCCTTTGTAACCTGAAAACAGAATTTCTGAGGTATTGAGATGCGCGGAAAACCCTACCTTGTGGTCAGCCTGTTCGTCCTTCTGGCTCTTGCGTCTTATTCCATCGCCCAGACAGCTTCCATTAACGGAACAGTTTCCGATAGCACCGGTGCGCTCATCGAGCATGCCAAGGTGAGCGCGCACAACACCGCAACCAACGCGACCCGCGAAGTGTTCTCTGGAGCCGGAGGCGCCTATGCCATCTCCGAACTGCCGGCCGGCCCCTACGAACTCACGGTAGAGAAAGATGGATTTCGCGCGATGCAGTTTCGTGCTCTGAACCTTACGGTCGATCAGAACCTCACGGTCAAGGCCAAACTCGAAATCGGCGCCAGCGCGGAGCAGATTACGGTGGAAGGGGCGGCCGTGCCGATCGACACCACCGATGCCGAACTCAGCAACGTGGTCGAGCACACGCAGATGACCGAACTCCCGCTCATCCTGCGCGATCCCTACCAGTTAGTGCTGCTGGCGCCGGGCACAATGGAGTCCGACTCTGGCCTGGGCGGCTTCTCGATCAATGGAGGCCGCGAACGCAACAACAACTTCATGCTCGATGGGGCCGACAATAACGACACTGAAGTTCCGGGCGGTTCATCTGGCCTCACAGCGCAGAACCCGGATTCTACCCAGGAGTTCCGCGTCATCACCAACAACTTCGCCCCTGAATTCGGCCGCAACAACGGTGCGGTGATCGACGTGATCACGCGCAGCGGCAGCAACCAGTTCCACGGCGACGTTTTTTATTTCGGACGCTGGGATGCGCTCGGCGCGCGCGACTACTTCAACCATTACACTGCCGGCACCGGCACCCTCCAGCCTAAGAATCCCTACATCCGCAGCATCTATGGCGGATCGTTTGGCGGCCCACTGATCAAGAACAAAACCTTCTTATTCCTCAATTACCAGGGCGATCGTTTCATCACCAATCTGACCAATAACTCGACGGTGCCCACACCGGCCTTCGACAGCGGCATCTTCACCTACACGAATCTAAACCCGACATCTGCTTGTGCGTCTCCCTGCAGCCAACTGCTCAACGTGACCGCTCCCAACAGCGGCAACAACGCAACCGGTGTAGGGCTCGATCCGGTGATACAGAAAATTTTCGGCGTCTACAATTCTGCCGTCGGGAACCTGCCCACCGCCCCGACCGGCGACGGCATCACGAGCACGCTATTTTTTCCCAGCGAGTCGCGGGAAAAAGATGAAGACGCGACCCTCAAGATCGACCAGAAAATTACCGGCAAGCACAATCTCTCGGCCCGATTCATTTACAACTGGTACCACGATCCGAACTCGGGCCACTATGATTTCCTCCCCGGCGATATCGGCGCGCTCGCGGCATTCACCCGGACTTCGGGCATTGCTCTGAATCTCACCTCAAATTTCACCACCACCATCGTCAACGAGCTCCGCCTAAGCGCAAACCGCACCAACCAGGGATATACCTGCACTGGGGTCAGCTTGTTCGACAGCCTGGGATTCACCGATCAGGTGGGTCGTGGCGCCGATTTCTCGCTGCCGGTGCTGAACAATGGTTTGGGTTTCGGCTGCCAGGTTCTTGGCGATGCCGACGGACAGGGCAGGAAGAGTGGCACATATCAGTACGGCGACAATCTCACCAAGGTCGTCAACCAGCACACTTTGAAGTTCGGAGGCGAGTTCCGCGATGTCTACTCCAACAACTTCACCGACTTTTCCTCCCGTGCGAACTTCACCTTCAACATCTACAGCCAGGATGGCATTCCCACCCTGCAGAACCTGAATCCCGGCATCGACAACATCGAAATTGAAGACATCACCAGCGCGCTTTTGGGCCTGGTGAACAGCCAGTCGCAAACCCAGTTCTTCAGCAAAACGGCAGCCCGCGAAGCGAATGACGAACTCGACTTCCGGCAGCGCGAATTCGGAGTCTTCGCTCAGGACCAATGGAAGGTCCTGCCCAACCTGTCTTTGACCTACGGCTTGCGCTGGGAATACTACGGGGTGCCGTTTGAAGCGCACGGCAATCTCTCGAACCTGTTTCAGAACCCCAGCGGTGCGGCTCCGGCGCTGGCCGGCGGAGGCAATGGATTCACCTTCATTCCGGTCGGACCGGGAACGGGCCAGCAGCTCTACGCCAGCTACCACCGCGATTTCGAGCCGCGCTTTGGCTTCGCCTGGGATCCATACAGGAACGGCAAAACCTCAATTCGCGGTGGCATCGGCGTGTTCAGCGATCGCGTGTACGGCAATCTGGTCAGCGACGCCCGCGGCAACCCCCCATTCCAGCCCAGCTTGTTCAATGCCACCGCCAGCACGTTTGGCCCGACTTCAGGCGCCCAACTACAGAATCAGCTTGCACCGACGCAGTTGGTCCCGTCCCCGGTGGTGACCAATCTTGATCCCAGCACGTTCACGGGAGGGCTGCTGTTCCCTGATATCTTCGCCAACAACATCAAACCGCCGGAGGTCGTAGGCTGGAACTTCGGCATCCAGCATGAGATCGCTCCGAAACTCACAATGGAGATGAATTACGTCGGGAACCACGGCACCCGCATCTTGCGCGTGGTAGATGGCAATGCTCCGCAGCCGAGTCTGGTGAATCAATTACTAGGCGCAGGCGTCGCACCCTCGAGCTTGCAATTCAACACTCTGTATTACGGCGCTGAGATCGGCGCTCTGCCCTTCGACGCCGTCAACAACAATGCGTTCCTGCATACCTTCACCGACGAAACCTCAGGCCACTCCTGGTACAACGGATTGCAAGCCCAGGTCACCGAGCGCGCCTTCCATGGCTTGCAGGCGCAGCTCTCCTATACCTGGGCGCACGCGATGGACGATTCGTCCGACCCGCTGAATACCACCACCGGAAACGGCAATTACCCGATCGATTCCTACGCGCTCTACCGCGAGAAGGGCAACTCGGGCTTCGACGTTCGCCAGCGCGCGGTCATGAACTTCGTTTACCAGCCGCGCATCGGCCGCGGAACGGGCTTTCTCAACCACGGACTTGCTGGCCGCGTATTCGAAGGCTGGGAGATCGGCGGCATCGCCCAGTGGCAGACGGGAACACCGTACGACATCTTTGGCCCGCTCGATACCCTTCACACCGGCTTCGCCGACCGCGCGACCGTGGTTAACGCGGCAGCGTTGAAACAGATTCCCTCCACCGGCCAGATCAGTCCCAACGGCGGAGTCTTCACGGGTTTCAATGCGGCAGCGTTCAATCCGGAAGACGGCAGCATTCCCATCCCCTTCGGCATTCCCTCCAACACTGTGCGCAACAACTGGTATGGACCGGGCGTCAACCGCTGGGATGTGAATTTCGCCAAAACCACCTCGCTCACCGAAAACGTAAAGCTTCAGTTCCGGTTCGAGTTCTACAACCTGTTCAACCGCACCTGGTTCAGCAAGCCCGACAACTATCTGGCGGACGCGTTTACTACCGGAACCTACAGTTACAGCAGATCAACAGTAACGCTGGCCGACTACACGACCAGCGCGCGCCAGATGCAGATCGCGGCCAAGCTCACGTTCTAGCCCTCACGCCGCGAAGAGCATGGGAATGAAAAAAGGCCAGCCTCATGCGAGGCTGGCCCTTTCCGTTCAGAACTACATCAAGCCCGGGTAAGAACGCGGTCGTGAACCGACTCCGGTTCTTTAACCGGCTGCGTGGGTTGATAATCCCGCTTCGGATCCTTCGGCGGCGTCGCAGGAATCATCTTGGCCGCCGTACTTCCCGCCACCTCCGGCAGCGAAACGCTGAGAGCCTCATCGATAGTCTTCACATAATGCACCGTGAGGTTCTCGAGCTGTTCCGGCGAAAGATCCTCTTCCACGTTCATTTTATTTTCCGCAGGCAGAATCACGTCGCGCACTCCCGCTCGTTTCGCGGCAAGCACTTTTTCTTTGATTCCACCGACGGGCAGAACGTTCCCGCTCAGCGTGATCTCTCCCGTCATTGCAAGCAGCGGAGTAATCCGATGCTTGGTGAGCAAAGAGACCAGGGCCGTCGCCATGGTCACGCCCGCAGACGGACCATCTTTCGGAATCGCGCCCGCCGGCACGTGGATGTGAATGTCGTGGCTGGCGAAGAAATCCTCCGCCACACCCAGACGATCCGCATTCGACCGCACCCAGGTCAGCGCGGCCTGCATCGATTCCTGCATGACCTGGCCGATCTGTCCGGTCATGGTGAATCCGCCTTTGCCCTTCATCGCGTTGGCCTCGACGAAGAGCACGTCGCCGCCCGACGGAGTCCAGGCCAGTCCCACAGCCACTCCCGGCCGCTCCGTGCGCTCGGCGATTTCGCCTTCGCTGCGGATCTTGATTCCACCCAGGAACTCCTGCACGACTTCCTTGGTTACGATTAGCTTCTCGCTCTTACCCTCGGCCAACCGCCTCGCCTGCTTGCGGCAAATCGTGCCGATGGTGCGTTCCAGGCTGCGCACGCCCGCTTCCCGCGTGTAATGCCGGATCACGTAGCGCACCGCCTCTTCCGGAAACTCGATCTGCTCCCCGGTAATCCCGTTCTCGTCAATCTGTCGCGGGATCAGGTACTTGAATGCGATGTGAACTTTCTCTTCTTCCGTGTAGCCCTGCAGTTCGATGATCTCCATGCGGTCGCGCAGCGGCTCGGCAATCGGATCGAGCATGTTCGCGGTCGTGATGAAGAGCACCTTCGACAGATCGAACGTTACGTCAAGATAGTTGTCACGGAACGATGAATTCTGCTCCGGATCGAGCGCCTCGAGCAGAGCCGATGCCGGGTCTCCGCGGAAGTCGCGCCCCACTTTGTCGATTTCGTCGAGCATGAAGACGGGATCTTTCGTCTCCGCGCGCCGAATCCCTTGAATGATTTGCCCCGGCAAAGCTCCAATGTACGTGCGCCGGTGCCCGCGGATCTCGGCCTCATCATGCACACCGCCAAGCGACAGCCGCACAAACTTCCGTCCCAGCGCTCGCGCGATCGACTTCCCGAGCGAAGTCTTGCCCACGCCCGGAGGCCCCACAAAGCACAGGATCGGCCCTTTCATGTTCGGCTTCAGACGCCGCACCGAAAGGTAATCGAGAATGCGGTCTTTCACCTTCTCCAAATCGTAATGGTCGGCGTCGAGAATTTCTTTTGCCTTCGGAATCTCGATCTCCTGCCCCGAGGTCTTTGCCCACGGCAGCACCGCTAGCCATTCGATATAGTTGCGCGTCAGCGAATAATCGGCGGCCATCGGCGACATGCGCGACAACCGGCCCAATTCCTTCAGCGCTTCTTTCTTCACTTCATCGGGCATGCCCGCTTCTTCGATCTTCTTCTTGAGATCTTCAACGTCGCGCTGGCCTTCGTCCTGCTCACCCAGTTCCTTCTGGATGGCCTTCATCTGCTCGCGCAGGTAATACTCACGCTGTGTCTGCTGCACCCGGTCCTGCACTTCGCTCTGAATCTTGTTGCGCAGTTGCTGGACTTCCAGTTCCTTAGCCAGGTGCTGATTGATTTTTTCCAGGCGCACGTGGATGTCGAGAGTCTCCAGCGTGTCCTGCTTATCGGGCGTGGACAATGACGGGAGGGACGACGCAATGAAGTCGACCAGCCGTCCCGGTTCATCGATATTCATCGCGACGGTCGAAAGCTCATCCGACAGCGTTGGCGATCCGGCCACAATCTGCTGGAAGAGGGTAAGCACGTTCCGCTGCAGCGCTTCGATTTCCGAAGTCGCGAGGGGCGTCGCGCCTTCCGGCAGCGTCGAATAATACGCGCTCATGAATGGCGTCAGCTGCGTGAACTCGCTCAGCTTTATCCTTTCCAGACCCTCGGCAAACACAAACAGGCTCTGGTTCGGCATCTTGACGACCTTGTGCACGACGGCCGAGGTTCCGACGGTATAAAGGTCGCTCGGCTGCGGCGCGTCCACCCGCGCCTCGCGCTGCGCCACCACAATAATGGTCTTATCTTCGCCGAGAGAATTAATTAACTGCACCGAGCTCTCCCGCCCTACCGTCAGTGGCAATACGGCGTGGGGGAACAATACCGTATCCCGCACGGGCAGCACAGGAAGTGCCTTTTGTTCGTTTGTTTCCTTAGTTTTAGGAGTGCGCTCGACTGGCGTCTGCTGGCTCATTATTTCTCCTTGAGTGTAACTCGCTCAAGTTTAGATGATTCCCCGGTGGGAAAGGTTTCAGCCGCGGCCAAATCACTTCCCGCAAGAGCTTGAATTCTATTCCGTTACCGTTTCTATGGAATGTGTCTAAGGTGCAGAGGCTAACGCGGAGGATGCCTGCGTGCAAGCCCTAAATTGGGATGGAGCAAGTTTAAAAATTTACGCGGCCGGATAAACTCCCAACACCTTTACAAACTCGGCCACTTCTCCCAAATGCCGCAGCGCGTTGCGCGCCGGCTCATCATCGCCGCGCAAAAAATCCACATAAAACACGTACTCCCACGGACGCCCACGCATGGGCCGCGACTCGACCTTGCTCAAACTGATGTCGCGCAGCGCAAACACGCTCAGCGACTTGAACAGCGCCCCCGGCACATTCTTTACCTTGAAGGCAATGGAAGTCTTATTCGCTCCAGCCGGAATCAACCGGTGGTAATCAGTGTCCAACCGCGGGTACCCCACCCTTGTCGCGCCTTTCGCGACAGGGTGGGGGTTTTGACCTCCCAACCGCCGCATCAGAAAAAAACGCGTGAAGTTGCGCTTGTCGTCCTCGACCCCCGCCTGCAGAACCTTCCCGGCATACTCGCGCACAGCCTGTCGCCCGGCGATTCCCGCCGCGTCCTTCAGCCGGTTCTCGATGACGTGCTTCACGCTGCCGGCCGTATCGTAAAAAGGCACGGCCTCAATCTGCGGATGCCGCCGAAAAAAGTCCCGGCACTGGTCGAGCGCCACGGGATGCGACAGCACGCGCCGCACCGACCTAAGCTGCACGGCCGGCGCGGCGATCACGTTGTGCACAATCCGCAGCAGGTATTCACCCTGCACAAACACCTTCCGCGCCACCAGCAGATCGGCGTGTTCGGCCACCGTTCCCGCCAGCGTGTTCTCGATGGGGATGACCGCCGCATCGACCGACCCTTTTTCGACGCGGTCGAACACCTCCGCTGATCGTGCGCACGGCACGACCGTAGCCCGCGGCAACATCTTCCCCGCCGCTTCGTGGCTGAACGAACCCAGCTCTCCCTGGATGGCAACTTTCATGATCAAGGCAAGTTATCCGGAGAGACCTCCGAAGCGCAAATCCTTTCTGCGCATCGCTTCCACAGGCTGCTGAAAAACTCTGCCTCGAACAGGTTTTGGGAAGGGCACGACTTCAGTCGTGCCGCTAAGTCTTCAAATCGGCCGCGCCTTAGCGTCTGAGGTTGGCTTTCTGCTGCCAAAAACGACTTTTTCGGCAGCCTGTTCCAGCGATGCTTTAACACTTCTCGTCTAACTCTTTCTTCAGCACCAGCGCATCGACGCCGTTCGAATAATACCGTGGCCACGTCCGCACCACGCTGTATCCGTGGCGCTTGTAGAATGACAACGCCGGCAGGTTATCGACCGCCGTCTCCAAGCCCACCGCCCGTGCCCCGGCGAGCCTTAGGCGATCTTCCGCCGATCGCAGCAGTAGCGACCCGACGCCGGAGCGCCTGCCGCCCGGACTCACGTCAATGGTGACGATGTGCCCGCTCACCCCGCTGTGCCCTACGATAAAGCCGCGAATGCCGCCGTGTTCAGCATCTTCCGCGACCAGAGTGAACGCTCCCCGCTGCCGAATGTAGGCCCGCAATTCCGGCTTCGAATACGAGATGCCCGCCGGAAAGCATTCCTGGTCCATACGCCAGAGTTTCTCGAAGTCCTCCGGCCGGAAGTCGCGGATGGTTATCACCACGCCGCCATTGTAAAGCGGCATCGCGGCGGGGTGCCTGGGACGTCGCTTCTGCGCCCTGAACCTAACGGCATGGCTTCCCTTTCCAAATTTCCACAGCCCGGGCCGCTCAAGAAAAAAAATGCTCTTTACAACTTTTGTCCCCTTGCCGAAGCCGCAACCTCGGACGTACCATCGGCATCAGAGGGTTAAGCGAAGACGTTTTGTGGGACGCCTTCTAGTCATTGACGTTGTCAGCGCGATTGCGGCTCTGGGGCTCTGGTATGTCCTCTTCGCCGCGTACAATCGCCGCCGAGGTGCGGAAGCTCTCCGCTGGGTCCAGTCCGCGTGTGCCGGTAAGGGACGCATTCTCGATTCGCGCTGGCTCAACAGTTATCGCCTCTACGCTCGCTTGCACTTTTCTTCCCGCAGTTTTGAAAATGCTCACGTCACCATGAAGTTCCGCCCGCGGCCGCTGCCCGTGCAATGGATTCTCAACCGCCTGCGCAAGCAAAAAGAAACACTGACCTTTGAAGCTGATCTCGGCGGTTCTCCCAGCTTCCATCTTGAAGTGATGCGGCATCGCTGGTGCGCCCACAGCCACGGCATCACTCCTCGCACGCGCTCGCAGCGCGAATGGGAAATCTACGAGCCCGGCCCGATCATCCTCACTACGCGCACTCACTGGAAAGAGGATGCGACTTCCGAGCTCAACACGCTGATGACTGTGCGCCAGCAGGATGTGCTGCAAGTCCGCTTCCGCCCCGAGTCTCCGCAGTTTTCGGCGACTATCGCTCTCGACGCTCTAGACGATCCTCGTGCCGCCGCCGGCTTCCTGACCACTCTCCGCGAACTAGCCGCCGGAGCTTCCGCCCATCGCCAATAACCCGATTCGCCAGCCACTAGTTTGATCCCGAGGATTTTCTCTGCGATCTCCGCGCGAATCCTCAGCGAACTCTGCGTTAAAAGCTTTTCACGGCAGAGCACGCAGAGAAAGCCCGCTGAGAGCGCCGAGAAAAACTCGTTTTGGAAAACTCTGAGCAACAAGGATTTTCTCTGCGATCTCAGCATCCTCTGCGTTGAAAGCTTTTCTGCCGGCCCAACCGCTACTGCCCGCTACTCAAAAACAGCTCAGATTTCTGCGCCGAATACGGTAGACTTCGCACATGGCTCTTCGCCAGGGGTCTATCCATCTTTTTCGCTTCTCAGGAATCGACGTATTCCTGCACTGGTCCTGGTTCGTCGTCGCCGTCTATGAAATTCAGACCCGCGCCGGCAGCTATTCTTCGGTGACCTGGAACGTATTCGAATACCTGGCGCTGTTTCTAATCGTGCTGCTCCACGAATTTGGACATGCGCTGGCCTGCCGCCAGGTCGGAGGCAGAGCGAACCGCATCGTCCTGTGGCCGCTCGGCGGCGTCGCCTACGTCGATCCCCCACCGCGGCCGGGTGCAACTCTGTGGAGCATCGCCGCCGGACCGCTGGTGAACGTTGCTTTGGTACCAATCCTCGGGTCGATTACGTTTCTAAACCACGCTGAGCTCTGGACAGAGACGGGGCCCAATTTTGAGCAATTGCTACCAACAATCTTCTGGATCAACGTCGGACTTCTGGCTTTCAACATATTGCCCATCTATCCCTTGGATGGTGGTCAAATTCTGCGATCTTTACTATGGTTCGTGATCGGGCGCGCCCGAAGTCTAATGGTGGCAACGATCCTTGGCTTGCTTGGCGTGGCGGCGTTTATCGGACTCGCCCTTTTGAGGGGCTCCATTTGGTATGGGGCCATCGCCGTCTTCATGCTGATGAATTGCTGGGGAGGCCTGAAGCACGCGCAGACTCTTCTCCGTATGTCGAAGCTGCCACGCCGTGAGGGATTCTCCTGCCCCACTTGCAACACCGCGCCCCCGGCCGGCCCCTACTGGAAGTGCGGACGCTGCGGCCAGCCCTTCGACACTTTCGCAACCGGAGCCACGTGCCCCAACTGCCACGCCCAATTCCCGGCGACCCAGTGCCTCGACTGCGGCCGCCAGCATCCTCTGCCCGAGTGGGCGGGACAAACCCTGGTCGTCCCCGGTCTTTAGAGCTGGCGGCGTGCAATCGACTACATGAAACTATGTCGTCGGCTGTATCCTTACTCGGATAAATCCCTTTTATCGCCTGCATCAGCTTTTTCGATTGGCTGACCCCCGCCCTCCGCGCTATCCTTCCGTGTTCCAAGCGAATGTGTTGAAACCAGCCATTTCAACTCCCCTATTTCCGTGATGTATTTTTGCCCAAATCACAGTTCCAACATTTGAAGGAGACTGAACGACATCCATGCCCACTGAACTGCGCAATTTCCTGGCACTCTCGTATGACGAACTGGAAGAACTCAACCTCAAGGCAAAGGAGCAGCGCAGGAACCGCACCGCCCCCGGCAAGATCCAGGAAGAACGCCTCAAGTATCTGACCGACGAGAAGCGGATCAAGGCCGTGACCGTGCTTTTCAGCGACCTCGAAGGCCGCCTGCACATGCTCGACTATGACAAGAAGTTCCTGTTGAAGAGTTGGGACAACCTCACCTTCGACGGATCTTCCATCCGCGGCTTCACCGCCCAGCGGGAAAGCGACCTCCGACTAGGCATCGATTGGGGCGCGTTTTACTGGGCCCCGGCCGACGTCTTCGGTTCCGGCAAGGTTCTGGTGTTCGGCGAAGTCATCGACAAGGGCGGCACATCCTACTCCGGCGACATTCGCGGCGTGCTCAAGAATTACGCCGACGATCTTCACAAGAAGAAGGGCTACACCCTCAACGCGGCCAACGAAATCGAAGGCTTCCTGTTCAAAGGCCCCGACGCCGAGCGCCATTATCACGAGACTCACACATTCGAATACGTCAACACCGGCGGCTACTATCATTCCCTGCCCGGCGATCCTCTCCGCACGTTTATCGACACCACGGCCGAAGTGCAGCGCGCCATGGGCTTCCAGAACGAAAAAGACCATCCGGAAGTCGCGCCCTCGCAATTCGAAATCAACTACGGCTACGGCGAAGTCGTCTCCGCCGCCGATCAAATTCAGCTCTACAAGCTGATCTGCCGCCAGGTCGCTACCAACATGGGCCTGACCGCGTCCTTCCTGCCCAAGCCGGTCGTGGGCGTGAACGGCAGCGGCATGCATACCAACGTTTCCATCAGCGAAAACGGCAAGAATCTTTTCTGGGACGCCAAGGGCGAAGAAAAACTCAGCAAGATGGGATGGTCCTTCCTTGACCGCATCCTCACCCACGGAAATGACATTTGCCTGTTGCTCAACGCCAGCGTGAATGCCTATCGCCGCCTCGATCCGCACTTCGAGGCTCCGAACCAGATCAAGGCCTCGCCGGTAGATCGCGGCTCCATGATCCGCATCCCGATCGGCAACGAGAAGAGCATGCGCGTCGAAGTGCGCTCCGTTGCTCCCGACGCCAATCCCTACCTGGTCATGTACTCCATCTTCAAAACCGGCCTCGACGGCGAGACCGCCAAGATCAAGAATCTCCGCCAGGCCGAGCGTTACCTGCCCGACAACATCTACACCGCGCTCGAAGATTTCAAGAAAGCTGAATGGACGACCACGCTGCTCGGAGAAGACGTAAAAGGCCGCTACGCCGAGCTGAAGCAGGCCTCCGCCGACCGTTGCTCCCGCCTTCTGGGAACCTTCGTAAAGGCGCAGGAAGTGCAATTTCACCACGAGGTCTACAACCAGTTCCTCTGGAATCTGTTCTAAACATCACGCAGTTCTGCCCGTGCCCTGGCGAAAGCCAGGGCATTTTTTCG